>FUFK010070902.1_pt1 | contig 22987 bp, 19 predicted proteins | sample 1021851 | NCBI WGS metagenome assembly FUFK01 (sample SAMEA51879418, study PRJEB19060) | metagenome | reverse complement strand
TTTTGCAAAANAAAAAAAATTAATACATTATTATTAGGCCACCATTTTGATGATTTTCAAGAAAATTTCTTCATCAGATTNTTAAGGGGCTCTGGTCTTAAGGGACTAGTATCNTTTTATAATTATAGAAATTTGCAAAGAAATAANATTNATATTGTTAGACCATTACTTGATTTTTCAAAAGAAGATTTATTGTANGTNACTAAAAATACCTTNAANTTCNATATAGATGATCCATCAAATAGAAGCTTAGANTATTTGAGNTCNCGGGTAAGATTTATGATTAANAATCTNAAAAAAAATGGNCTTGATNAAAAAAAGTTNAAAATGACTTTTGAAAANNTAATATCNTCNAATAACTCAATTGAATNTTTNGTACAAAAAAANATNAGTGANAATTCNNNTNTCAGTNNNTNAAAAAANAANAATNNTAAAGCANTCTTATCTTTAAAGTTTTTTAGTANTACTGATGAAATAATTTTAAGGTCCTTTACAAAAATTTTACAAGATATTAGTGGCAGATATTTTCCCGCTAGAGGCAAGGGTGTCTCAAGGATTATTAATCAAATTAAACAAAAATCCTTNACCAAAACAACTATAGGAGGATGTGTTATTGAAAAAATAGAGAATTCAGTAGTTATTTCTAAGGAAAACACAAAATAAACTCATTTGTGTAACAATTTAGCACTTGTTAAATTTAGAATAATTCTTAACTTATTAAACGTATGAATTTAAAGAATCTAGCTATGTGGGTNATCATTGTTGTTTTGACTATAGGTCTTTACAACATGTTCAAGAATCCACAAAATCTTCAAAACAAAAATAATAAAACAATTATTTTCTCCGAATTTTTAACAGAGGTTGATAATGGAAGGGTTGTAGAAGTTCAGATACAAGGTAACAATATTAAAGGTGTTATGGCCGATGGATCNGTTTTTTCAACATACTCACCGAACGATCCAAACTTAATAGAAAAATTAACTGATAAAGGTGTAAGTATATCTGCAGCTCCACTTGATGAGAAAATGCCATCTTTGTTTGGAGTTCTTTTATCGTGGTTCCCAATGTTACTTTTAATCGCTGTTTGGATATTCTTTATGAGACAAATGCAAGGTGGCAAAGGTGGTGCCATGGGATTTGGAAGATCAAAAGCAAAGATGATGAATGAGGTTAAAGGGAAAGTTACTTTTAACGATGTTGCTGGAGTTGAGGAAGCAAAAGANGAAGTTCAAGAAGTGGTAGAGTTTTTGAGAGATCCAAAAAAATTTAGTAGATTGGGTGGTAAGATACCAAGAGGTTGTTTGTTAGTAGGACCTCCAGGTACAGGAAAAACTTTACTTGCTAGAGCTATTGCCGGTGAAGCAGGTGTTCCTTTCTTCACGATTTCTGGATCAGACTTTGTTGAAATGTTTGTTGGAGTTGGTGCTTCAAGAGTTAGAGATATGTTTGAACAAGGTAAAAAACATTCACCATGCATAATTTTCATTGACGAGATAGATGCTGTTGGAAGAAGTAGAGGCGCAGGTTTAGGTGGAGGCAATGATGAAAGAGAACAAACATTAAACCAATTACTAGTTGAGATGGATGGATTTGATACAAATGAGGGTGTAATAATTATTGCTGCAACTAACAGACCTGACGTTTTAGATCCAGCGCTTTTAAGACCAGGAAGATTTGATAGACAAGTTGTAGTTTCAAATCCAGATATTATAGGTCGAGAAAAGATTTTAAAAGTTCATGCTAAAAAAATTTCTATGTCTCCAGATGTAAATTTAAGAACTGTCGCAAGAGGAACACCTGGATTTTCAGGAGCAGATCTTGCTAATTTAGTTAACGAGGCTGCATTGTTAGCTGCGAGAAAAAATAAAAGAATTGTAACATCTCAAGAATTTGAAGATGCAAAAGACAAGGTGATGATGGGTGCCGAAAGAAGATCTATGGTCATGACAGAAGATGAGAAGAAATTAACTGCTTATCACGAAGGTGGACATGCAATAGTTTCTTTTAACTTGCCAAATTACGATCCAATACATAAAGCAACAATCATTCCTAGAGGAAGAGCGTTAGGAATGGTCATGAATCTNCCAGAAAGAGATAAACATGGTCACTCTATTAAATATTTGAAAGCAAGATTGGCTGTGTGCTTTGGAGGAAGAGTTGCCGAAGAACTCATATTTGGTAAAGATAATATATCAACAGGTGCAGGTGGGGGAAATGGTTCAGACATTAACCAAGCAACCTCATTAGCAAGAGCTATGGTTACCAAGTATGGAATGAGTGAGGAACTTGGTCCTGTTGAATANGGTGAAAATCAAGAGGAAGTTTTCCTTGGAAGATCTGTAACACAAACACAAAGTGTTTCAGAGGCTGTTGCTCAAAAAATTGATAGAGAAATAAGAAAACTTGTTGACGAAGGTTACAATCAAGCAAAAACTATTTTAACAAACAAAATTGATGATTTGCATAAAATAGCAAAAGCTCTTTTAACTTACGAAACTTTGACTGGTGAGGATATAGCAAAAATAATTAACAAAAACGAATATCCGCCTAATAAGGAAGATTTAAAAGTTGAGGATGAAAGTTCTGACTCCGCTTTAGGATCAATTGGTTTAAAACCAAAAATTGTTCATTAATATTTAATGTTAAAATATTACACTAGAGCGTGTAATTTCTATTATGGTGACCATTCAACTTTGATGGTCAATAAAAAACTTGCTCTTCCACTTAATGGAAATGATAAAATTTCTTTTGATACAATAGAACTTATAACAAGAAAAAAGAAAAAAAAAATCCACATTTCAAAATTAAATTTTTTAAGTAAAATTTTAAAAAAAAAAGTAAAATTAGATATAAAAAATATAACTAAAAAAAAAAACTTTTCTAAACTAAAGTTTAAGTCTTTACCTNTAATAATGGGAGTTGTTAATTTAACNCCTGATAGTTTTTCAGATGGTGGAAAATATAATAATCATAAAGATGCTTTAAAAAGAATAAAACATTTTATTGAAAAAGGATCATCAATTATTGATATAGGGGGAGAGTCCACAAGACCAGGATCAAATGATGTAAATGAAAAAATTGAGTGGAAAAGGATTAAGGAAGTATTAAAAAAAACAAAAAAATTTAAAAATGTAATATCTATTGATACTCGAAAAAGTGCCATAATGGAAAAAAGTTTAAAATATGGTGCCCATATCATTAATGATGTTTCCGGACTCAATTACGATCCTAATACACTAAAAATCCTAAGAAATAAAAAAACCCCCTTTATAATTCATCACATGCAAGGTAATCCAAAAACAATGCAAATTAAACCTTCGTATAAAAACGTCTTGCTAGATATTTATGACTTCTTTCAAAATAAAATTTTAGAACTAGAGGCCAATGGTATAAATCATAAGAACATTATTTTGGATCCAGGAATTGGTTTTGGAAAAAGATTGAAACATAATATTACCTTATTAAGAAACATTTCTATTTTTCATTCACTTGGATTTCCTATAATGTTAGGCANTTCTAGAAAAAGATTTATTAAAGACATTTCTGGGATAAACGATAGTAAGGAAAGACTAGGGGGAACTATATCATCTAGTTTGTGTGCTATGATGCAGGGCATTCAGATTTTAAGAGTTCACGATGTAAATGAAGTTAATCAAAGTATCAAAGTTTTTAAATCACTAAAATTTTAAATGACTAAAAAATATTTTGGAACCGATGGAATTAGAGGGAAGGTTAACCAGACNAAAATTAATGGTGAAATGTTNTTTAAATTTGGCCTAGCAGNAGGTACATATTTTAAAAATCAGAAAAAATCAAAACAAACAGCTATTATTGCAAAAGATACAAGACTCTCAGGATATACACTTGAGCCCGCATTGGTGTCTGGATTGGCCTCAGCAGGAATGCATGTCTACACGCTTGGGCCTTTACCAACAAATGGATTAGCGATGTTAACAAAAAAGATGAAAGCCAACATGGGAATTATGATTACAGCGTCTCATAACCCATATTATGATAATGGACTAAAATTATTTGGACCAGATGGCCTAAAACTCTCTGACAAAATTGAAAAGAAAATAGAAAAACTAATTGACTCTAAAATAGCAAAAAATCTTTCTGAACCAAAAATTTTAGGAAGAGTAAAGAGATTAGAGGATGCAAATGATAAATATATAAAAATATTAAAAGATAATTTTCCAAGAGGTTTTAAGTTAAAAAGGTATGAAAATTGCAATAGATTGTGCTAACGGAGCAGGTTATAAATCTGGACCAAAATTANTAAGGAGCTTGGGTGCAAAAGTAATTGAGTATGGAACTTCTCCAAATGGTTTAAATATTAATGATAATTGTGGCTCAACCTTTCCGCAAAAGATCAAATCTTTAGTTCGAAAAAACAAAGCTCATATTGGAATATCTTTAGATGGNGATGCAGACAGAATAATTGTATCTGACGAGATGGGGAACATTGTTGATGGTGATAAAATTATTGCGATGCTNGCAACCAGATGGAAAAGAAAGAAAATTCTAAAAGGTGGTGTAATTGGCACCCTAATGTCAAATTATGGATTACAAAATTTTTTTAGAGATCAAAAAATTAAATTTATCAGAGCTAATGTAGGAGACAGATATGTTAAGGAAAAAATGCAAAAAGAAAACTTTAATNTAGGTGGAGAGCAATCTGGGCACATTATACTTGGCAAATTTGCAACAACAGGTGATGGGCTATTAGTTGCATTAGAAATTCTATTTTCAATGAGAAAAGGTAAAAAGGCGAGTGAGCTTTTTGACTTATTTAAATTAACACCTCAAATATTAGAAAATGTAAAGGTTAAAGATAAATCAATTATTAATTCTACTAAGTGTAAAGTTGCTATTAAAAAATCTGAAAGAATAATTAAAAATTATGGTAGAATGCTTGTAAGAAAATCTGGCACAGAGCCTAAAATCAGAATTATGGGCGAGTCAAACAATATTCATTTATTAAAAAAATGTATAAATATTGTAAAAAGGTCTATTAAATAAATTGAAACTTAAATCTAAAATATTAGTTATTGCGGGCTCAGACTCTTCTGGGGGCGCAGGTATTCAAGCAGATATTAAAACCATTACAAGTCTTGGCTCTTATGCAATGACAGCTATTACTGCAATAACTTCACAAAATACAACAGGAGTTTTGTCGATTTCAAAAGTTCCAATCAATGAAATTAAAAGGCAAATTGAATTCACCTCAAAAGATATCAGGCCTGATGCTATAAAGATTGGAATGTTACACTCAAAAAAAGTTATAGAAACAGTAATAAATTCTTTAAAGAAAATTAAAGTAAAAAAAATTATTCTAGATCCAGTGATGGTAGCGAAAGGCGGCACAAAATTAGTTGATGATAAATCAATAGAAATAATAAAAACTAAATTAATGAATAGAGTATCTTTAATTACACCAAATATACCAGAGGCAGAAATACTTGCTNAAATAAAAATTAAAACAACAGATGATATGATTATAGCTGGAAAAAAATTATTANGTTTCGGNGCAAAAAATGTTTTAATNAAAGGGGGTCATTTAAAAGCAAAATATGTATATGATCTTTATTTGAATAAAGGCGAAAAANAATTTTTTAAAAGTAAAAAAATCAAAACAAAAAATACACATGGNACAGGATGTACTNTATCTAGTGCGATAGCGACTTATTTTTCGTGTGGAAAAACATTAAAGAAATCTTGTAAGATGGCAATTGATTATGTTAACCATTCAATCGGATCAGGGCCTAATTTTGGAAAAGGCCATGGGCCAATAAACCATATAAGCGTGTTTAATATTAAGAATAAATTTAAATGAAAAATGTAGCTGTTGTCGGATCTCAGTGGGGCGATGAAGGAAAAGGAAAAATTGTTGATTGGCTCTCAAGTGAAGCGGATGTAGTTGTAAGATTTCAGGGCGGACACAATGCTGGACATACGTTAGTAATAGATGGAGTTACCTANAAATTAAGATTACTTCCATCAGGAATTGTTAGAAAAAATAAAATATCAATTATTGGTAACGGGGTTGTAGTTGATCCATGGGCATTATTAGATGAAATAAAAGAGATAAAATCAAAAGGAGTAGAGATATCTGAAGAAAATTTAATTTTGTCAGAGTCAGCCAATTTAATTTTACCTTTTCACAAAGAAATGGATGAAATAAGAGAAGATGCAGCAGGAAAAGCAAAAATTGGCACCACAAGAAGAGGTATAGGACCAGCATATGAAGACAAAGTAGGGAGACGATCAATCAGGGTAATGGATTTAATTTCTGAAAAAAATTTAGATCATAGGCTTGAAACTGTTTTAATGCACCATAATGCAATAAGAAAAGGTTTAGGAAAAGAATTGTTTGAAAAAAATAAGTTGAAAAAGGAACTTCTTGAAATTGCACCCCAAATATTGAAGTTTTCAAAGCCCGTCTGGAAAAAGATTGATGAATTTAAAAACGAAGGAAAGAAAATTTTATTTGAAGGCGCACAAGGAATTTTGTTAGACGTAGATCATGGCACTTATCCTTTTGTAACTTCATCAAATACAGTCGCATCTTCAGCAGCAACAGGCTCAGGGTGTGGACCAAATACAATTGGTTATGTTCTTGGTATCACAAAAGCCTACACGACAAGAGTAGGCGAGGGTCCTTTTCCAACTGAGTTGAAAAATGAAACTGGAGAACATCTCGGTAAAATAGGAAAAGAGTTTGGAACTGTTACAAGCAGAAAAAGAAGATGTGGTTGGTTTGACGGGGTTTTGGTAAGACAAACGATTAAAGTCTCAGGTATTAATGGAATAGCATTAACCAAACTAGATGTTTTAGACGAACTAGATGAAATCAAAATGTGTGTAGCTTATGAACTGGATGGCAAAAAGGTTGACTATTTGCCCGCTGCGGTAGATGATCAATTAAAAGTTAAGCCAATTTATAAAAGCTTTAAAGGTTGGAAATCTTCAACAAAAGGAATCAAAAATTTTGAAAAATTGCCCGAGAATGCAAAAATTTATATTAAAGAGCTTGAAAAATTTATTGAAACAAAGGTTTCAAGCATTTCAACAAGTCCTGAAAGAAACGATACAATTTTAATCGAAGATCCTTTTAAAATTTAATTTACCGGAAGTAAATTTTTTGATTTTGCTGAATTAAGCATATGCTTTTGTAGTTTTTCAAAAGCTTTGTTTTCAATTTGTCTTATTCTTTCTCTACTAATTTTATATTTTTTACTTAAGTCTTCGAGTGTTGATGGATTTTCATTTAATCTTCTTGCATAAAGAATCTCTTTCTCTCTATCATTTAGTATTTTTATAGAGTCCTGAAGTAAATCTTTTCTTTGGTCGAGTTCCTCTTGATGAGCTATTTTTAATTCTTGATCCATTTCTTTATCAACAACCCAATCTTGCCACTCATCACCATCCTCACCAATCGGAGCGTTCAAAGATTGTTCTTTGCCAGACAACCTTCTATTCATTGAGATAACTTCATCTTCACTCACATCAAGCGTATTCGCAATTTTTTCTACCTCATCTTTTTTTAGATCACCTTCATTTTTTGGGGCTATTTGATTTTTTAATTTTTTTAAATTAAAAAATAATTTCTTTTGTGCTGTAGTTGTACCAATTTTTACTAAACTCCAAGATCTTAAAATATATTCTTGTATCGATGCCTTAATCCACCACATAGCATAAGTTGCCAATCTAAAACCCTTTTCAGGTTCAAATTTTTTCACTGCTTGCATTAATCCTACATTTCCTTCAGAAATAATTTCATTCATTGGCAATCCATAACCTTTGTACCTCATTGCAATTTTTGCAACCAATCTTAAATGGCTTGTCACAAGTTTTTCAGCTGATTTAACATTTCCTGTAGTTTTCCAATTTTTAGCAAGCATATATTCTTCTTCAGCATCAAGCATTGGAAATTTTTTTATCTGGTCTAAGTATACTGACAGACCGCCTTCATTGCTTATAGCAGGGTATTTGAATGTAGATGTCATTTTATTACTATGTATTTAATAAATAATTAATTTTTTGCAATATTGTAATTACTTCGAATTTCTAAGCTTTTTTAACAGCGTATTTAAATCTTGAGGTAAATTTGATGTAAATTCGACTTCCTTATTTTTTGAGGGATGATTGAACCCAAGAGTTTTCGCATGTAAGAATTGTCTATCTAGTTTATGAATAAGATTATTTAAATCATCATTAATATTTCTAAATTTCTTAAACTTTTTTTTATATTTTTTGTCCCCTAAAATATTGTTACCTTTGTAACTCATGTGAACTCTAATTTGATGGGTTCTACCAGTTTCCAATCTACACTCAATTAAACTAAAAGTTGGTATTTTTTCATTTTCAAAAATTTCCAAGGTTTTATAATTAGTAATTGCATTTTTTCCTTTAGTGAGACCAACCTGCATTAATTGTCTATTTTTTGAGCTTCTTGTAATCAATGTTTCAATTCTACCAGTTTGAGGCCTTAGTTTTCCCCATACAAGAGCTTGGTAAACTCTTTTAATTGTATGNTCGTTAAATTGACTAGATAATTTTTCGTGNGTTCTATTATTTTTCGCAACCACNACTAAACCAGATGTNTCTTTATCAATTCTATGNACGATTCCCGGNCTNAGTTCATCACCAATAGTTGAAAGATTTTTACTATCATAAAATATTAAGGCATTTACCAATGTTTTGTTGTAGTCCCCAGCTCCAGGATGCATAGATATCCCGGCAGGTTTGTTTATTACCATTAAATCTTTATCCTCATAAATGACATTAAGTTTGAAATCAAATGGTTCTAAAGAAGCTTTCTGTGGCTCAGGTATTTCAAGTTTTATATTGTCATTTTCACTAACTTTTTTTGATGGGTCGGTGCAAATTTTTTCATTTATCAACAATCTTTGGTTTAAAATCAAATTTTTAACTCTAGTTCTACTGAGTTCTTTTTTGTTGTTTGATAAAAATAGATCAACTCTCTGATCGTTTTCATTATCCTTAACAATAAACTTAATGATATTTTTCATAAATTATAATATTAATACTATATGCGCTTGTAGCTCAACTGGATAGAGCGCCTGACTTCGGATCAGGAGGTTCTGGGTTCGACTCCTAGCAGGCGCACCAAATTATTCCCCTATATTAATTAATGTTCCCTTTTTACGGGCTTTACTGAAAGAGTAGTAAAATAAGCAAATGGAGATAAATAAATATAATCCATTTAGGTAAAATGCTTTAAAAATATTTTCTACATTTACAAATCCATTGACTAAAATATTTCTAGCCTCCTCAAATATGTATACGAGTGGTAGCGCATAAGCAATTTTTTGAAATATTTCAGGCAATATATCTACAGGATAATAAATACATCCAAAAGGAGCCAACAGAAACATAGTTGACCAGGCAATATTTTCAAATGAAGGGCCAAACCTAAGTAGACCAGAAGAAACTAGTATACCTAGCGTTATTCCAAAAATGTAGAGACTAAGAAATAAAAAAAATAAACTTAAACCTAAATCTAATATAGAAATTCCAAATAGAGGAGAAGTTAAAAGAATTGCAGGAACTAAACCGATTAAAGCTCTTACTAAAGCTGTGAATATTAATGAGATTAAAATTTCACTTTTTTTAATAGGTGAGATAAATAAATTTGTAAAATTTCTACTCCAGATTTCCTCTAAAAAAAGCATATTAAACCCGATACTTGTTCTAAATAGAAAATCATAAAGTATCGCGCATGTTAATATTATTCCAACAGCATTATTATAATACGAGCTGTATGTTGTAAAAAAATTTGAGATGAAACCCCATAAAGTAATTTGTATTGTTGGCCAATATATTAGATCTAAAATTCTCGGAAAAGACCTAGTTATTAAAAAAAAGTGTCTTAAGAACAATCCATACATTCTACCTATATTCATATTAATTCCTTACAAGTTTTAAAAAAACTTCCTCTAGATTTTGTCTTCCATGTTTTTTAACTAGATCATTTGGTTTACCTTGATCAATTATTAAACCGTTTTTCATCATCATTATTGACGAACACAATCTAGTTACCTCATCCATGTTATGGGATGCTAATAATATAGATACCTTTTTTTCTTTTTTATAATTTTCTAAAAAGGTTCTTACAAAGTCTCCCGTTTCTGGATCAAGTGAAGCTGTGGGTTCATCGAGCAATAAGACAGATGGATTGTTGATAATCGCTTTAGCTAAGCTTATTCTATTTTTTTGTCCTGAAGATAATTCTCCAGTCACTCTATCAAGCAAATTTTGTAATCTCAGCTCTTCTACCAGATAATCTATTCTACTATTTAAGTTTTTGACAGAATACAGTTTTCCATAAACAATTAGATTTTGCTTAACTGTAAGTTTCTTTGGTAATTCAATATAAGGAGAAATAAAATTTATCTTTTGAAGAATCTCAATTCTATTTTTTTCTAGTTGAAAGCCGTTAATCAAAACTTGCCCACTTGTAGGTTTTAATAAACCTAAAATCATACCTATAGTAGTAGTTTTTCCACATCCATTAGGACCAAGTAACCCAATTATTTCATTTTCTTTAATTTCAAAATTAATATTCTTAACCGCTTCTTTATTTCCATAATTCTTTTTAAGATCAATTACTTTAATTGAATTTTCCATTACTTTACTGAAGCCCTTTTAAGTCTTTCATTGATTGCTTCCCCAAATCCATAATTAGGAATTTTTTCTACAGCAATACTTTTATAATCTTTATTTTTAATATTTCTTAAAACTTTATACAAATTTTTTGCGGCTTCTTTTAAATCTTTTTTTTTACTTAAATAATAATAATCCTTTGAAGTTTTTTTTCTTTTTTTAATTAAAATAAAAGCTTCATTTTCTTTTGGTTTTTTCTTGTTTAGCCTTATAGGTATTCCAGGTGAATAATGTAAACTTAATTGTCCTGGGACAACAATTGTTTTATCATTTTTTTTATACAGGATTTTTTTTCTCAAAACTTTGTTAATTCTTTTTCTTTCAATTCCACCTAGCCTTAATATTTTTGGCTTTCCTAATAAACTTACTATAGTAGACTCTAATCCTATTTTAGATCTACCACCGTCTAGAATAAATTTAATTCTTTCTCCAAATTCATCCTTTACATCTTCTTTTGTTACCGGACTTATTTTTGAGGATATGTTTGCACTTGGTGCCGCTAGAGGATATTTCAATATTTTTAAAAGTTTTATAGCCAAATGATGTCTAGGAAACCTAACAGCTAGTGTTTTTTTATTATTAGTTACGATTTTTGAAATATTACTATTTTTTTTTAATTTTAAAACAAATGTAACAGGTCCTGGACAATATTTTTTATATAACTTTAAAAATTCTTCATTAATCATACAGTCGTTATTAAGCATTTTTAAGCTACAATAATGCACTATGAGTGGATTTCTTTTATTTCTTTTCTTAAGTTTGAATATTTTTAAGGCAGCCTTTTTTGAATAAGCATTAGCCGCTAAACCATAAACAGTTTCAGTCGGAAACCCAATACATTCATTTTTATCTAAATAATATTTAGCTTTTTTAATATTTGAAAGATTATAATTCATGTAATAATACAAACTAATATATGAAACAAAAAAATTTACCAGATGATATTGAGTCTAAATCTTTAGATGAACTTAAAGAAATTCTTAATAATTTGGTTGAAAAAATTGAAAAAAATAAAGCTTCAAATCAATCCGAAGAGGATTATCTTGAAATATTTAAATTAAATAAATTTATTGAAAAAAAGTTTCAAAATACCTCAAGAGAAATATCTGAGAAAAACAAATTAAAAATAAAACAAATTCTAAAAAAAGATGGAAAAAAAACTAAATAAAACAGGAAAAGATATAAATAAATTTCTCAAGAATTTTTTAAAAAAACAGAGAAGAACTGAATTAATCACTTCAATGAATTATGGTTTATTTCCTGGTGGAAAAAAAATAAGATCAAAGATCATTGTTGACGTAGGAAAAATTTTTTCAGTTCCTTATTATCATTTAGTAAGAGTAGGAGCTGCAGTGGAATGTATTCATGCATATTCACTTATACACGATGATTTGCCATGTATGGATAATGACGATTTAAGAAGGGGAAAGTTAAGCACGCACAAAAAATTTGGTGAAGCAACAGCAGTCCTAGCTGGCAATTCATTGCTTACCTTAGCCTTTGAAATTTTAAGCGAAAAAAGTTTCAATATTAGTGAAAATAAAAAAAGTAAATTAATAAATTTACTTTCAAATACTTCAGGCCATTTAGGAATTGCAGGGGGCCAATATTTAGATCTTAATTTTGAAAAAAAAAGAGTAAGTAAAAGAAAAATTATAGATATGCAGCTTAATAAAACTGGTAAACTTTTTTCATTTTCTACTATAGCGCCGTTGATTATTGCTAATAAGTTTGGGAAGATAAATCAGTTTAAAAAGATAGGTTTAGATATTGGACTTTTATTTCAAATTATTGATGATTTTCTAGATTACAGTGGAAGTGAGAAAAAGATTGGAAAAAAAACTGGAAAAGACAAAAAAAAGGGCAAGGCGACTTTAATAAGTTTACTCGGGTATAAAAATGCTGTTAAATATTCTTCTTATTTAAAAAATAGAATAATTTCTTCTTTAAGTAAGTATAAAAGTAAAGATTTGATTGAAACTGTAGAGTTTGTGGTAAATAGAAAAAAATGACAAAATATAAATTTTTAGATAATGTAAATTTTCCATCGGATATAAAAAATTTAAAATCCTCAGAATTGATTACCCTGTCAAAGGAGTTAAGAGAGGAATTGATAGAGGCTGTTTCATTTACAGGTGGTCATTTAGGTGCAGGTTTAGGAGTTGTTGAGTTGACCGTAGCCTTACACCATGTTTTTGATACACCTAATGATAAAATAGTTTGGGATGTCGGCCACCAATCATATCCTCATAAAATTTTAACAGGTCGTAAAAATAGAATCAAAACACTGAGACAAGGAAATGGACTATCTGGTTTCACAAAAAGATCTGAAAGTGAATATGACCCATTTGGTGCAGCACATAGCTCAACATCAATTTCTGCAGCTTTAGGTATTGCTACTGCAAATAAACTTTCAAAAAAATCAGAAAATGTTGTTGCTGTTATTGGCGATGGAGCGATCAGTGCTGGAATGGCTTATGAGGCTATGAACAATGCGGGCATATCAAAAACTAAAATGATAGTAATTTTAAATGATAACGACATGTCAATTGCGGAACCTGTGGGTGCAATGAGAAGTTATTTAGCAAAATTATTGACTGGGAAAATATATTTTAGTCTAAGAGAGACTTTTAAATTAATTATTTCTGCCTTTTCCAAAAGATTTTCAAAAAAAGCTGGAAAAGCAGAAGACTTTCTGAGGTCAGCAGTAACAGGTGGAACACTTTTTAATTCACTAGGTTTTTATTATGTTGGACCAATAGATGGACATGATATTGATACTCTTGTCTCAGTTTTAAAAAATGCAAAGGATACTAACTTTGACGGTCCAATAATGATACATATTAAAACTGAAAAAGGAAAAGGTTATCAATTTGCAGAAAATTCAAAAGACAAATATCATGGTGTTTCGAAGTTTAATATAAAAACTGGTGTACAAGAAAAATCAAGTTCTAAAATTCCATCATATACAAGTGTTTTTGCCAATACGTTAATTAAACACGCTGAGAGAGATAGTAAAATAATTGGTATCACTGCTGCGATGCCATCTGGTACTGGAATGGATTTATTTGCAAAAAAATTTCCAAATAGAATGTTTGATGTTGGTATTGCGGAACAACATGCAGTGACATTTTCTGCTGGTTTAGCTACAGAAGGATTCAAGCCTTATGCAGCAATTTACTCTACCTTTTTACAAAGAGCCTATGATCAGGTTGTTCACGATGTTGCAATTCAAAGTTTACCTGTCAGATTCGCTATAGACCGTGCAGGTCTTGTTGGTGCGGACGGTCCTACACATGCCGGATCTTTTGATATAACTTACCTATCAACTTTACCTAATTTTGTAGTTATGGCTCCAAGCGATGAGTCGGAATTAGTGAAAATGATTAATACCTCAGTTGACATTAATGATAAACCGTCAGCTTTTAGGTACCCTCGTGGAACTGGTATTGGGATTAAACTTCCTGAAATTAATGAAAAAGTTGAAATTGGAAAAGGCAGGGTTATTAAAGAAGGTAAAGAAATTGCTTTAATTAATTTTGGTGCTCGTTTGCAAGAGTGTCAAAAAGCTTTAAACAATCTTGAAAAGAAAGGTTTAAATCTTACCTTAATTGACGCAAGATTTTGTAAACCATTAGATGAAAATTTAATGTGGAATACAGCAAAGAATCATGAAGTTGTTATTTCAATTGAAGAAGGTTCAATTGGAGGTTTTGGATCTCATTTAAGTAAATTTTTATCAGAAAAAGGCTTATTAGAAAAAATTAAATTTAGGTCGATGACTTTTCCTGACAAGTTTATTGATCAAGATAAACCNGATCTAATGTATCAGATTGCTGGCTTGGATAGCAAAGCTATCGAAGAAAAAGTTTATGAGGTTTTAGATTCTAAAATTGTTGTTCAGAAAAAAAACTAAGACTCACACTGGGCTTTGTGCATCAAAAAATGATCCAATAAAACACAATGCATCATCGCTTCACCTATTGGGACAGCTCTAATTCCAACACAAGGATCATGTCGACCTCGTACTGATATATTTGTATTTTTCCCAAATTTATCAATAGTTTTTCTTGAGTTAAGAATTGAAGATGTCGGTTTTACTGCGAAAGATACTTTTATTTGTTGACCACTTGAAATACCACCAAGAATTCCACCCGCATTGTTAGATTTGAAAACTGTTTTATTCCCTTTTTGTCTTATCTCATCAGAATTCTGTTCACCAGTTAATTGCGCAACATCCATTCCAGTTCCGATGTTGACACCTTTTACAGCATTAATACTCATCATAGCTGATGCTAAATCCATATCTAATTTTGAGTAAATAGGTGCACCTAGGCCAGATGGCACCCCGTTAGCTCTTAATTCTATGACTGCACCACAAGATGAACCAGACTTTCTGATTGCCAACAAATATTTTTCCCACAATTTTAAAACTTTTTTGTCAGGACAGAAAAATGGATTTTTTTCTATAAATTTGTTGTTCCATGCAGATACATCACAACCTAAAATTCCAAGTTGGGTAACGGCACCTTTAACGTAATATTTTTTCCCAATTTTTTTTTCTAAAACTTTTTTTGCAATTGCACCCGCAGCTACTCTAGCTGCAGTCTCTCTCGCTGATTGCCTACCACCTCCCCTGAAGTCTCTTATGCCGTATTTTTTAAAATAAGTTAGATCAGCGTGCCCAGGACGAAATTTATTTTTGATAGTCTCATAGTCTCTTGATTTCATATCCTTATTGTAAATAATCATTAATATTGGTGTACCAGTTGTCTCACCATTAAATACTCCTGACAAAATTTCAACTTTGTCATCTTCTTTTCTTTGAGTAGTAAATTTTGATTGACCAGGTTTTCTCTTATTTAGTTCTTTTTGTATGTCTTTTTCAGATATTTTTATTCTCGGAGGACATCCATCAACTACACATCCAATAGCCGGTCCATGAGATTCACCCCAAGTAGTGAAACGAAATAACTTTCCAAATGTATTAAATGACATTATTCTATTATATAAATTATTTTGTTAAAATTATGAATGAAAAAAATTCACTTGGACTAGATATTTGTTTTAAAGATGAGGATAACCCAGTAAATCTCTTCAAAGAATGGTTTAAAAAGGCTGAAACTACCGAACCTAATGATCCAAATGCATTATCATTAGCAACAGCTGATAAAACCGGAAGACCTAAAGTGAGAATGGTTCTGTTAAAAGGCTTTAGTGATGATGGTTTTACTTTTTACACAAACTTCAATAGTTCTAAAGGCAAGGATCTTAAAGAAAATCCTAAAGCATCAATGTGTTTTCATTGGAAAAGTCTTTTAAGACAAATAAGGATTTACGGTAATGTTGTTCAAGTTCCTGACAAAGAGGCTGATGAATATTATAATTCAAGAGCATATGGGAGTAGAATAGGAGCCTGGGCCTCAAATCAAAGTGAAGTTTTAGAAAGCAGAAAGTCACTTGATGACTCAATTGAAAAATTCAAAAAAAAGTTTAGTGATGAGAAAAAAGTTCCAAGACCACCTAATTGGTCTGGATGGAGATTGGTACCTGAAGAAATTGAGTTTTGGCGTGATGGAGATAATAGAATTCATGAAAGATTGAAATACGTTAAGAGTAATGGAAAAGGCTGGAAAAGATTTTTATTAAATCCTTAAAAAGATCTTTCAATACTAAAAGATGTCAAATTTTTCAGAATATTTTTTTGTTCAGAACTTTCAAAGATGTTTAAAGAGCTAGATGCTAAAGAAATAAAATGATCAGCTTTTTTGTAACATTGTTTAATAACATCATATTTTTTTATTAAATCTAATGTGTATTTCAAATCGTTTTCAGTCCTTTCTTTCTTGGAAAAAAATTCTTTAACCATATCTCTCTCACCACTTTTACATTGTTGGTTTAAAATTATTATAGGTAAAGTGATTTTACCCTCGTAAAAATCTTTTCCAATTGTTTTTCCAAATTTTTTCAGATCAGAATTATAATCTAATGTATCATCGGCTATCTGAAAAGTTACTCCAAGATTTTTTCCATAAGAAGATAATGCTTCTTTTACCTTTTCATCTTTATTACCCAATATCGCTCCAACCTTACATGCAGCAGAAAATAATGCTGCAGTTTTAGATGTGATAATTTTTAAATATGTTTCTTCAACTGTATCTATTTCTGATTTATGTTGAAGTTGCAAAACTTCACCTTGCGCTATTTTCGCAGATGTCATTGATAATAACTTTAGGACCTCTAAATTTCCGTCTTCAACCATCATTTCAAAACATCTACTCAAAAGATAGTCACCAACTAAGATTGACGCGTGGTTTCCCCAAATTGAGTTTATTGTTTTTTTTCCTCTTCTGATCTCTCCGTTATCGAGAACATCATCGTGCATCAATGTTGCGGCATGAATTAATTCTACACATGCAGCTAGATTTATATCTCGACCACCTTTTAAATACCCACAAAGTTTTGAACTACTTAAAGTCAACATGGCTCTTAATTTTTTTCCACCCGTGTCTAGATTGTAGTTAGTCATCTTCTCCACCAAAGACACATCACTTATAAGTCTGTTTTTTATCTTCTCTTCAACTAGAATTATCTTATCATCGACCGAATTCTTTAAATCGAGATACGCGTTATTAACTTTATTTTTTAATTGAATTACTGAACCCATCACTAAGAAACTATTATAATAGTAGATATTTTATACTTATCAATTGACGCACCTAAAACTTCAACTATTAGTAGACTTTATATTAATCTAAAAATTCTATAAGCATACTTCATGTTGTCTTTTTTCAAAAAAAAAAAAATCGTTCCCCACATAAGATTAACTGGTGTTATTGGAAACGCTGGAAGATTTAAGCAAGGAATTGATTTTGCTGGCCAAGAGGAATTAATAAAAAAAGCATTTTCTATAAAAAAATCTCTAGCTATTGCCATATCGATTAATTCTCCAGGTGGTTCACCAGTCCAATCTCACTTAATATACGACTTCATTAGAGCTCAAGCCAAAAAAAATAAAAAAAAGGTAATTGTTTTCGCAGAAGATGTTGCTGCTTCAGGAGGTTACTTGATTGCATGTGCTGGAGATGAGATTTATGCTAATTCAAGTTCAATTGTTGGTTCAATTGGTGTTATTTATGCTTCTTTTGGTTTCAAGGATCTTATTCAAAAGGTAGGTGTAGAAAGAAGAGTTTATACTGCAGGGAAAAACAAAAGTACTTTGGATCCTTTTGTAGATGCGAAAGAAGAAGATATTAACAGATTAAAAAATATTCAACTTGATTTGCACAAAGATTTTATAAACGTAGTGGAGACAAGTAGGGGTGCAAAACTTAAAAAAGATAAAGGAATAGAATTATTTTCTGGAGAGTTTTGGTCCGGGTCTAAATCAAAAGAACTTGGCTTAATTGACGGTATAGGAAATGCAAATCAAATTTTAAAAGATAAGTTTGGTGANGATGTNATNATTAAAAAGTTTGAAAAAAGCAAAGGATGGTTGGCAAAAAGAATTTCATCAGAGAATCAAATCGATAAGATAGCAAANGTAATTGAAGAAAGATCTATCTGGCAAAGATATGGCCTCTAAAAAAAATTTAAAAATACAAACATTCCAGGATACAATTTTAAATCTGCAGAAATTTTGGGCAAAAAATGGTTGTGTAATTTTACAACCATATGACATAGAAGTTGGTGCAGGCACATTTCACCCCGCAACCACCTTAAGATCTTTAGGACCTAAACCATGGAGATCAGCTTATGTACAACCATCGAGAAGACCAACTGATGGAAGATATGGAGAAAACCCAAATAGACTACAACATTATTATCAGTTCCAAGTGATTATCAAACCGTCACCAAAAAATATTAAAAGATTATATCTTAGTAGCCTTAATGCCATTGGAATAAAACATAATGACCATGATATTAGATTTGTTGAAGATGATTGGGAAAGCCCAACATTGGGTGCAGCCGGTCTAGGTTGGGAAGTATGGTGCGATGGAATGGAAATTACTCAATTTACTTATTTTCAAAAAATGGCTGGGATGGATTGTAAACCTATTTCTGTGGAGCTTACTTATGGTTTAGAACGATTATGTATGTTTACCCAAAAGAAAAAAAATGTATTTGACTTAGTATGGAACGATGAAGGTATCCTTTATAAAGATGTTTTTTTACAAGCTGAAAAAGAATTTTCATCTTACAATTTTGATTTTGCAAATGTTGAGAACTTGTTTAAATTTTTTGATATGCTGGAACACGAAACTAAATCTTTGTTAGAAAAAAAACTCTCACTTCCTGCCTATGATCAGTGTTTAAAAGCAAGTCATGTTTTTAATATTTTAGATGCCAGAGGAGCGATTAGCGTAGCGCAAAGAGCAGAATTTATTGCTAGAATTAGAGATTTGACCAAAGGTGTTGGTCAAGTATGGGTAGATAGCCAAAAATAAAATGTCCGAATTTTTTTTAGAATTATTTAGCGAAGAAATTCCTGCAACTTTACAGAAAACAGCNAGAGACAATCTCCAAAAAAATTTTGTAGATTTTTTGAAAAAAGAGGAAATTAAATTTAAAGATAGTATTTCTGTTGTATCAACTCCAAATAGGTTGATTGTATACTGCGAAAACATTTCTCAAAAGATTATAAAAGCAGAGGCCGAAATAAGNGGTCCAAGTGTAAATGCGCCTGAACAAGCGCTAAATGGTTTTATAAAATCTAATAATATAACTAAGGAAGAAACCTTTATAAAAAAAACAGATAAAGGAGAGTTTTATTTTTTTAAAAAGCCCGCTCAAACAGTAGAGACAAAATCTATTTTGCAAAAAAATTTACCAAAAATTCTTGATGAAATNTCTTGGAAAAAATCAATGAGATGGGGTGATCATGATTTGTANTGGGGTAGACCATTAAAATCCATTCTTGCTTGTTTTGATAATAAAGTTTTAGAATTTAATTATCATCATTTAAATTCATCCAATTTTACCTATCTGGATAAAGACTTTGAGGAAAAAACAAGTAAATTTTTGAGTTTTAAAACTTACAAGGAATTTTTCAAAAGCAAAGGCATTATATTGGATCATAATAAAAGAGAGGAATTTATTGAAAATCAATTATTAAAAAAAACTAAATTAGATAGGTTGAAGTTAACCCCAAACAAAAAATTATTAAGCGAAGTAACAAACATTGTGGAAAAACCCAATATTATTAAATGTAAGTTTGATAAAAAATTTTTAAAGATACCTAAAGAAATATTAGTCACAACTATGGAAGTTCATCAAAAGTATTTTCCAACCTTTGACAATAAAGAAAAGTTAACGAATGTTTTCTTTGTAGTTGCAGACAATAACGACCCAAAAGGCTTAATTAGATTAGGAAACGAGCGAGTAGTCGAAGCTCGTTTAAATGATGCTCAATTTTTCTGGAATAAAAATAAAACAAAAAATTTAGTTAAAGGAATATCAGATTTAAAAAACGTAAATTATTTTGAGGGATTAGGAACTTACTTTGATAAAACTCAAAGATTAAGAAAGCTCGGGTCGCTAATATCTGACGAACTTTTAATTAGTAAAGAAAAAGTCGAAGTAGCATCTTCTATTTGCAAAGTAGATTTAGTGTCTGATTTAGTTGGAGAATTTCCTGAACTTCAAGGTGTAATGGGTGGTCACTTTGCTAAAGCTCAAGGTTTCGATAACGAAATTTGTTTGGCTATTAGTGAACATTACTTGCCAATAGGCCCAGAGACAAAGACACCAAAAAAACCTTACTCAGTCACTTTAGCTTTAAGTGATAAAATAGATACCTTAGTTGGTTTTTTTACAATCAATTTAAAACCATCTAGTTCAAAAGATCCNTTCGCATTAAGAAGGTCAGCAATTGGTCTTATAAGACTAATAATAGAAAATAAATTAGAGATTAAATTAAAGGATTTAATAAATTATTCTTGTGTTTTGTTTGCTGAACAAGATTTAGATTTTGATATAAAGACTGTCCAACAAGATTTGTTTAATTTTTTTTCTGAAAGGCTTAAATTTTACATGAAAGAAAAAAAAGTAAGATCAGATATTATAGAATGCTCAATAAATAGTTATAGTGCAGATCAAATTTATAAAATTTACAACAAGGCATTTATTTTAAATAAATTGATCGATAAAAATATTGGTCAAGACGTAATTTTTTCTTACAAAAGAGCATCCAATATTCTATCAAACGAAATATCTAAAAATAATATTGAACTTGAAAATTCGACTGATCCAGGTCTATTCAAAAATGATTTTGAAAAAAAACTATACAAAAAAATACAAGAAATAAGAAAATATTTTACAAGCNTAGGTAGTCGTGAGGATTGTAAAAAAACTTTAGAGGTTTTAGCTGATGCAAAAACTGATGTTTCTAACTTCTTTGACAATGTAATAGTTAATGATGAAGATGAAGCAATCAAAAAAAATCGTTTGGAACTTGTNCAATTGTTATGTAAAACGTTCAATAATTATTTAAATTTTTCTAATATTGAAAGTGCATAATGAGCAACTTAGTTTTTAACTTTAAATCTAAAAAAATAAAAAAGATTAAGAATCCAAAGTTCATTTTAGGTGGNAAAGGAGCAAATCTNGCTCAAATGGGNAAACTTGGTTTACCCGTNCCTCCTGGATTTACAATATCAACAGGGGTTTGTGAAATATTTTATAAAAACAATAAAAAACTNAATTCAAAACTTATTAAATCTATTAAGCAAGAATTAAAACAAATNGAAAAAGAATGTGGAAAAAAATTTGGNGATTTAGANAATCCATTANTNGTNTCAGTAAGGTCAGGNGCAAGAGTTTCAATGCCTGGNATGATGGATACAATTTTAAATTTAGGTTTAAATGATGANACNGTNAAAGCTCTTGCAAAAAAAACATCNAATATGAGNTTTGCAAAAGANAGCTATAGAAGATTCATTCAAATGTATTCTAATGTGGTGCTNGGAGTAGAAAGNTATAANTTTGAGGAATTNATTGAAAATTATAANTTAACNAANGGNGTTTTGTTAGATACNGATCTAGATGAAAATGANTGGGATGGNCTTATTNANGACTTTAAAAACGTNGTTAAAGAAAANACTAAAAAACAATTCCCNCAAGATGTTTATGAACAATTGTTTGGAGCTATTTCAGCAGTTTTTTTNTCATGGGAAAGTAACNGNGCAAAAGTTTANAGAAAATTAAATCAAATACCNTCCGCATGGGGAACAGCNGTAAACGTTCAATCAATGGTTTTTGGAAATATGGGTAATGATTGTGCAACAGGNGTTGTTTTTACAAGAAACCCATCAAATGGAAAAAATGAAATTTATGGAGAGTATCTTATTAATGCTCAAGGGGAGGATGTTGTAGCTGGCACAAGAACACCAAATTACATAACAAAAAAAGCNAANAAAGATTCAAATTCAAAAGGTAAATCAATGGAAGANGCTATGCCAAAAGTTTATGTTCAACTAAAAAAAATTCTAAAGCTTTTAGAAAAATTTTACAAGGATATGCAAGATGTAGAGTTCACAGTCGAAAATTCTAAACTTTGGATGCTTCAAACAAGATCTGGAAAGAGGACTGCAAAATCTGCTGTNAAAATTGCTGTAGACATGGTTAAAGAAAAACTGATNACAAAAAAAGAGGCAGTCTTAAGAGTCGACCCTAACACTTTAGATACACTTCTCCATCCAACATTAGACGAAACNAAAGAGGTAAAAACTATTGCAAAAGGTTTGCCTGCGTCTCCAGGTGCAACAAGTGGAAAGGTTGTTTTTTCNTCAGATGAAGCAGAAAGATTAAATGGTATGATGCAAGATACAATACTTGTGAGAGTAGAAACTTCACCAGAGGATATCCATGGTATGCATGCTGCAAAAGGTATTTTAACTGCTCGTGGAGGAATGACCAGTCATGCTGCTGTTGTTGCAAGAGGTATGGGAAGACCATGTGTATCTGGTTCAAGTGAAATNGATATNAATTATGANCAAAAAATATTTAGAACTTCGTCAAANGTAGAAGTAAAAGAGGGAGATNTAATTACAATTGANGGATCTACAGGNAGNGTNATNTTAGATAAAGTTCCAACTTTAAAGCCAGAGATNTCAGGNGATTTTTCAAAATTAATGAGTTGGGCTGATAGTTACAGAAAATTAAAAGTAAGAACAAATTCCGAAACACCCCTTGATACAAAAACAGCAAGAGAATTTGGAGCTGAAGGTATTGGTCTTTGTAGGACTGAGCATATGTTTTTTGACGAGGATAGAATTTTGTCTGTAAGAGAAATGATTTT
>FUFK010040125.1_pt1 | contig 22988 bp, 43 predicted proteins | sample 1021851 | NCBI WGS metagenome assembly FUFK01 (sample SAMEA51879418, study PRJEB19060) | metagenome | reverse complement strand
GATTTAGGATTAATCATATAACCAGCAGCGTGGAGTTGTGAACACTTTAAAACTCTCACTAATTGCTTATCATGCTCTTGCTTGCTTAGTTCTTCTTTGGCTAGGTCTAGTTTTACTTTTGCTAACTCAGAACACGTTTCGTTATTAACTCCCAATGGAACCATAAACGACATTTGAAAACCCCATCCTTCATTAATGCTGTATGATTCCTCACCTTGAGCATCATTACCTGTGTAGAAAGGTGTAAAACTCATTGAAGGCTGAGAACAAACAAGATTACCATATTGATTTTTACTTGTAGCACCCTGATTTATATTCATATTCTGATTGATAATGCTCGAATTACCTATTGCATTTGGTTGGGCTACAACATCAGTCTCACCTTCTGCCCTTGCAGAATTACTGACTAAACACAGACAAGCTAGTAATAACGCTTGTAGTCTCAATCTCATCATTCTGAGTAATTTTTTCGATCATTTGTGAAGCTGCTCTTGTCGTTGTTGTAAAGGTCCAATCTACTGATGCGTCTGTTGGTGTAAATATAGCGTCACTTGCTTCTATTCCACCAGATGTTGCTGATGTAACAGTAATATTAGAACCTTCCCATGTATTAATCGCTGACCCGTATTTTTCTGTAACTATAGATCTAGTGATAGTCTGAGTAGTATTCTCTGTCCTATTGCTAGACCCAGTACTCCAAGTAGGAATAACTTCTGAATATGCTGGTGCTATAAAAAGAAAAGCTAATAAAATTATTTTTTTCATTTAATACCTACTTTGTTATTTTTATTATCTACTATTTTAGGTGCATTTGCATTATTAGTTTTTTTCTTATTCACGCTAATTCCATAAGATCCTAAGACCCCAGAGGTCAAACCTGCCAAAAAAGCACCGTCATTGCGTATTTTGTCCATGTATCCGAGAGTCATCATCGCTAATGACCAAACAAGAATCATAAATCTGACACCATGACCAAAAATTTCAGCCCAATCTGTGCCTTCTTGTTCTTCTTGTTGTTCTAGTTCATTGTCTTTTTCTGCCATATTAAAAAAACTGCCTAGTGTGTGAGGAGTAAGCTGATGACCACCGCTTAATTTAAGGCAGTTATGACAAACCTAGCAAATTTTGTTATGTTTGGAAAGCAACACCCAAAAAAATGCTACGAATACTAAAACCTATTCTTCTGACTTTTTGTAAAACTAATGCAGTAAAAAAATTAATTTTGGATTTACTAAAAGCGTTAGCAGCCACTACAGACAATAAAATTGATGATAAGATTGTCGCTTTAATCGAGGAAAAATTATGGCCGAGTTTAAAGTGAAAAATATAATAAATATTTTAACTAATAGACCTAGTTTGGAATCTGAGTTTGCAGTTGAAAGTGCTATTAGTGAATTAAACAAAATTAATAATATAGAAGAGTTAAAAGAACTTGCAAGCGAATTGGCAAGAGCTAATTATAAACAGTCACATTTTATTGCTAATTCTTTAGAAATTATGTGTTCACAACAGGAATATATTCATTTTCATAAAAAAAATTTTTACAAAAAAAAAGCGCCTTTAATGAAGCGCCTTAAATACATTTTGTTTGGTAAAGATTAGGGACTTACATAAGGGAGGTCCTATACAACCTTAATGCCCTAATTTATACTTCTTTACTAATATCAACCCACTCAAAAAGTGTTTTGTGTAGGTTAATCATTCGATCTAGAGGATCTCTACATTGACATTCAAAAGTTTTATCTGTTGCAGGGTCATGGTATATTTGACCCTCGTAAGGATCGCTAGGGAATCTAGAATGGTAGGTCATCTATTGACTCTGAGTTGCTCTGTGATGAGTTTTTTGGAGGTAATGGGGCTAGTTTACCACTATTACCCCACATACCGCCCCAGAGAGCAAATCCAGCTTCTTCATGGTACTCTTTTTTATCAGTATAGACTCTGATTGTTGTACCTTTTTTTTGTGCTTCATCGTGCATGTTCATAAAAAACTCTGCAGCTTTTTGTGCATTTTCAAGTGTAAAATCAAAAATTACATTTTTCTCAGGAGCATAATCATTGACAGGGTTAGTGTTGTCAACGATTCTAAATTTAGCAGTAAATGCTGGTTGTACTTTAGCCATAGTTAAAAAGGGTTTTTAGGTGTAATGTTGTTTTCTTTTTCCCATTGAAGGATCACTTTTATGTCGTAGCGAACTTTAGCTGAACCTGATGAGATCGCATATTTGGGAAGTGTGTAATATTTGGGTCCACGGTTTTTTCTTCTCCAATCAGCAATAGTTGCTGGACTTAATCCATATCTTTCAGCTAACTGGTCAGATGTTAAAAATTGCTGTTCGATTTGNTTCATGGTGTTAATGCTTTCCTCCTAGCTTTNATTANGTCNATAAGTTTATTATATTGGTCTTGGCTAATTTTCCCTTCATCTAGCCTTGCAACTAGAGTATTGAAGTGTTGATCTAATTGTTCATCAGTAGTTGATTTCACAATAGCGTCACGTGCTAATACAGCAATGTTTTGTTTGGGTTGAACATTTGCTTGTCTTTTATATGGCGTAACAGGTTCAGAAGCTTTAACAATTTCGTTACCTGCCCATAATTCACTGCCTAAATTAAATTCTTTTGCTGCACAAAAACAAAAGCCGCGTCTATGAGAGTCGCTTATATCTCTAGCAGAAATCTTATCTAGTTTCATTGGGTCGTTTCTATGGTCCATAATTGAGTATGGATAAACAGCACCTTTCTTACCGTCTGGATTTGTGAAGTAGCCCATAAGATAACCTGTGCCATCAGGTGCAGCCCAAACTACACCAGTTGTTTCATAAGTAGGGGGCATTTCTAAATGAAAGTCCCAACCAGCAGCTAGTTCATTAAGGTATTCAGATGTTCTAGCCCATGACACATAACTATATTTACCTTTTTTGTAAATATCTTGTGGTTGTATAGTTCCTTTTAAATTAGGTTTTTTCATTACAAAATTCCCTCCATTTGGTCTAGTGTTGGATCTTGAATAGTAAGAACATTTGCTACATCAGAAGGCGGTGCCATAAATCTAGTTTTTTTAACTTTTTTAATGTGAAAGTTAAATAATCTGATAAAAGCATTTAGTTGATATCTTTGATAAAAAGAACCTCTCAATCTAAACCCTTTTTGCATAAGTTGATTTCTGTATGACAAGATTGGATTATCTATTTCTAGATTAGTCCCTTCAGAAAATTGAGTTAAAAATTCAGTCAAAATTTCTTGTTTGTATTTTTTTTCTAGTACAAGTTTGTAAAAAGGTATTCCTGCACTTAAATGAAAATAATGAAATTTTCTGTGATAAATACCCATTTCTTGAATAATTGTGTCCCAATCTATTTTTTGCTTTTCGTACTCATTATGGATCTCCATGTGAGTTGGTACTACTACATTGCGCCAAGTACCCTTAGGATAATTTTTGTACAAAAGATAAACTTTAATACCAGCTGCTAAATGTTTTGATGCTGCGCTACCTTTAATGTAAAGACCGTCAGCAGCAGTTCTGGCTGTACCTGTGTCGACACAATGGAATATTTTTGGATCCATATTTCTAGCAACCATAATTGGCAGTGTTTTGCCAGTTTTTACAATCGCTAAAAGTCTGTGTTGTCCATCTAATAAGTTGCCGTCTTTATCGAAGGCAATACCTTGATTAGTTAAGATCCATTCTCCATTATCAATAGAGGTAATTAATCTTTTTAGATTAGCTGGTTTAACTTTTCTGTTTTTAGTGTTTTTTTCTTCTAAAACGTGTTCTGCAAAGTCAGGGGTAATCTGTTCAATGCCAAATGAGGGTAAAGTAGTTTCAGTCATTGTAATTTGAGAGCCAGTAAGGTTTGTCGAGGGTGATAATTCCGTCTGATTCGGTATCGGTGTATCCGAGCCATTTACCAGAGGTCTGCGCTTCAGCAACTTTAAAAAGTGCCTGTTCTTGGAGTTCATAACCAACATCTAAAAATTCGTTTTCTAATTTGTAAACACCTATGTTGTAGGGGAATACTTTTTCTATTACTACAAAAATAAAATTTGTAGCATTAGTACCTTGTAAGTAATGTGCTGCTTGAAGATGGTAATTCAGATTTGTAATTGTTTTTGTAAACATTTCTGGTGATGCTCCACCTTCACCTGTAGTTTTTAAATCTACAATGGTGTCTCCATTAATTTTGTCGCAGCGACATTTAAGGTCTAGGCCAGTGGCATCATGTGACCACCAGAAACTTTGTTCTGATTCACCTTTGTCCAACAGTTCCCACGCAACAGAATTAGCGCATATTGCAGACATCATATTGTCAGCTAATGCAACATCTTGTGGTGTAATCACTGTTAAGCCTTTTTTCTCGGCTTCAAGTGCTTGTTCTTTGCCTTTCTTAGTGCGCTTGTCCTCTACAACTTTAAATTTAGATGTAAATTCTTCAGGCTCTAAGCACATAGCATGAAACAAAGTGCCAAACTTCATAGCGGGTGTCGGAAGTTTTGGGGGTGCCAATTCATTAAATTTTGCGTGCCATAGCGCTCTAGCATTTTGCTTAATAATAATTTTTAGATCACTAGCGCTAAAAGCAGGGTCTGCTTTATAGCTTGCAAAATCTACTGATAATGGCTGGATTTCTTGAATAATCATTGTTATAATTAATTAGGCCGTTAAGGGCGGTTCTTGGGGTTGAAACTGGTATGAGAAGTAGGATCTCCTCTGCCAGTTTTTTTTATGGTCAGCAGCAAGTTTGTATATGCTGCTACGACCAATAAAGTTAAACAGACAGCGTTATACATTATTTTTTTCTGCCTCAATGAGCGCTTTTAACTCTTTAGTAATATTGCGCATTTGTTTAAAAAGTTTGGAAGTTCTTTCCTCTAGAGCTAATAGCTTTACAGGGTTTCTTTCTCTAACTTCTTTTACAATTAGTTTTTTATATTCTGCATCTATTTTTTCGTACCTTTCTTCTAACTCTTTAGTCTTAGCCCCTAACGATAAGCCGTAATATTTGAAATTAACTGCACATTTATCAATAGGAAGTTCTACAACTAACTCAATCTGTTTTTTATCCTTTGGCTCAAACAACAATTGTTGTAAAGTTGTTATTTCGAAAGGACAAGCCTCTAACCATTCTTGTAATTCTAGATTCATAAAATCTAAGTTTTGACCATTACATTTCATACCATTAATTTCAGACATTGAAAGTTGCCTCCAATTTTTTTTCGTTTACATGAGCATCTATTGCTCTTTCAGTTGCTTGTTGCGCGTGTACTATAGTAATTTCTGGATCAGCCAGCATTAATGTAAGCAACTTGCAAATTTCGTCTTGCTGGTTTGCATTTGCAGCAGGGTCAAATAAAAGATAAAAACCATGAAATAATGCTTCATATTTATCTTTAGGTTGTTGTAATTTCATTTGGCGATCTCCTCACAAGCAGCGACAATACCAGCGTTACAATCTGCTAGTGTCATGTCGTAAAGAGTGCCAGAAAGGGTCGTGTAGAACAACCCTGACATTGCGATCATTAAAAATAAATTTCTCATTGGTGTGCCTCGATAAATTTACCCATTGCATCTAGCAAAGATTGTGAAACTTTAGTAGCCTCGTCTGCGATTTTTTTATCGCCAAAAAATTCATTTATATGACGGCTAGTAGTTTTACTATGTTTTTTCTTAGTGACAACGTGGTTGCCGTCTTTATTCTTTACAGCAACAAATGAGTCGTAAGACTTTAGCAGTGTGCCAGCTTCACATTCGTAAGTAGTAACATTCTTAGACATCACTAAACCTCTAAGTTCATGTATTGGCTAATTGCATAGCCTCTGTTAGTCTGCTGAGACATAGCTTTAATAATGTCTCTATATGTACCAGCAGGGCTATCTGGATCTGCTGCTAGTAGCTCTTCAAAATCATCAGGAAGGTTGTTTATTGCCTCCATGACTAGGTTTTCAAAGTTTTCAAGCTGTTCATCATTGAGCTTGAGTGTAAGTGTCTGTTCCATAAAACTGGCGAGATAAAAAAGCGGGTACTTACCGCAGTCTAATTATGACGCATCTATACACAGATGTAAACCTTACTGCACATAAAGTTACAATAACTGAATATTACTGATGTTTACAGTTGCGATATTACTATTAATGAGTCATAATTAATGCATGGCGGAAGCGCCTGTTCTTTACATTCTCGCAAATGACTATTTTCAAACTACCAACTGAACTTGCTGAACACCTCGAGCAAGAAATTCACACTAAACTTGTTAAATCTGTTGAGACACAAGCTAAAAACTACAACGAAATGTGGGCTGAAAGAGAAGCCAAAGGCGAAAAGTACCACACTACTTGGGAGCTAAATTACAGAGGTCAAACTGTTGAAAGACCAAGAGTTTGGAGAGAAGAAGCTATGGCTGGTTTCATCTTTATCAAGTTTGCAATGACAGAGCCTGAGTACGAGGGTCAAAGAGTTGTTACTGATTACCTTAGACCAATGAGCTGCACTGTTGATTATGAAGGTTGCAAGCGTAACGCCAAGTTCCAAGCTAAGAAAAGCATCGGTCTTTTTGAAAGCAGAATTAATGGCCATCTTGCAGTTACTGACAAGATTACAGAAATGAAGCTTAGACTAGGCAACCAAAACTTAATTCATGGTTTCGTTACTGGTGCTACTAAAGATGCTGAAGAGTTCAAGATTCACACTCAGATGATTTGGAACTATCGCTACGGAACAAATTCAGCTAATGGCTACTTAACACAGTATGTACAGTTCAGAAGTGACAGACGCGGTGCTAGACAGGAGGGTAAAACAGTTCTTCAAAGACTTACTGAAGAAGAAAAGCAAGCTAAAGCAGATGCTAAGAAAGCTGAAGCTATTGCTAAAAATGAGGCTAAATGGGAAAGATTCAGAGTTTTACCTGACCAGATTGATAGATGGGCTACTAGAGAGATCAAAAAGCATGAAAAGATGCTTACTGAAGCTGGTATCGAGAAAGCTAAAGATCATTTCTTTAGTCATTACTACAACAAAGGTAGAGAGTTTGACGTAGAGCATCACACTAGATGGGTTACTGAGGACTTAGAAGTATTCAAGATGTACAAAGAAAAGGTACAAAAGTTCCTTAATAATGAGCCAGCAGTTAGAGAGGTATTTGGTCTTGAGTGCAACACTAGAGACGATTTCAAATACGTTGTCAGAAAAAGCTAAACGATCTATACGGAGTCTTTCACAGACTCCTTTCCCTTTCTAAATTTATTTATTCAAAATCATGTTTGACAAAAAAATTAATTGCAGATTTATTTCCAAAGATGCAAATTTCACAGCTGCACAACTTTTAGCACTAATGCTTAAGCAAGATAGCAAGTGGCTTACAGATGACTACTTACCAACCTACCTAGAGCCATTCTTAAATTCTGATGAAGTTAGACTAGGTATCAATTGTCATGGTATGGTTCACGCCATATTCGAAAATGGCGAAACAAACGGCAGATTTATCAACAACTTAGTCAATGGAGAAAACAATGCGTAACAAAATTACAAAAGCACAAGCACTAAAACATTTCAGAGAGCTTTATAAAACTATGGGCTATCGTAAAGGTGATGATATAGCAAAAAGAACTGAGTGGAATGATTACACAGATGGACTTTGTAAAGATGGTTTAATCACACAAAAACAATATGAAAATTGGGGGCAGCCTTTCTAATGAAACTTAATGAAAAAGAACAACGATTCTTAAGAATGTTTCCACCACGTATGAAACAGCTTGATAAACAAATTAGATTGGTTCAAAACTGTTCTAGGAAAGATGGCTATGAGTGGGACTTTACAGATACAGTCCCTACTTTCTTTATTGTAGTTTTTCATAATCTGACATTATGTGCTAAGAAGTTTGGTTTAGACGTTGATGTAAGGATTAATGGACGCAATATTGAGGACGTCTATGAAGATGCAAATGACAAGTTTCAAGAACAATGCCAACTGAACAATCCTTAGCATATGAGGCAAAGATACAATTTTGTTATCTTGAGCTTCAAAAGTGGAAACATTATCTTTGTGATAAAAGAACTTTAGAGGAGGTGGAAGTAGCTCTAGCTGCTACCACTTCTTTGCTTCTTGAAATCAAAGATCTTGAGGACAAAATCTACGATGAAAATGTACCCAAATACGATGATCCGTTAATTTAGGTGTATGATCGGCTTGTGTGCAGTTGCACTGTCTGGCTATCCAAACACCTATATGAACATTTTCATGTACCTCAGAGCCGAAGATGGCGCAGCTCTAAGGGACTTTCTTAAGAGAAACCCTAGTGTAAAAGGTTATGAAAAAGAAAAAGAGTTTTTAGATGCTGGATTGATCGCGCGGGTCTGTTACTCTTTGGAAGTAGAACTTAATAAACTTTAGTCGGGGAGCCTGACGGCCTAATTCGTGCAAGGTCTGAAAGCTTAGGAATATTGTAGTCAAGCTAAACGCTACAAAAGGCAGGGAGATTATTCTATGCGAGAAGAGAATAGTTTACTGATCCCCCGACCACTATAATGAAAAAGAACAACCAAAATCAGTAAAAGATTTGAAGTTTGCTGTCCCTTAGCGCTTGGGCTAAGGCTCCCAAACAGTTGTTCACTTTAATGTTTGTAACGTTATAACAGTAAGAGGCTTAACAGTCCCTTTTGGACAATAATATTTTCGGGCTTGCAAACTTACCACTTGCGAATCGTCAGCAATCGCGGATAATGTCAAAGCATCTAAAGTGCTACGACATAATTTGTCAATATCACCCTGTCTCCTATTAGGATATTTTGGCGCTGACGGTTTTATTTCACCATTTGCATAAAGATGAGAAATCGGTCTATTGAACCAAAAAACTAAATCAATGTGAACTGGTTCTATAATTATTTCTTTCACAACCTTCTTTGCTTCTACCCCAACTGCTTTTTTCCATGGCACTACCCTTTTACACATTTCAACCATTATTCCGCGCCCTACGTGCCTTTTACTACCCTGTGGTGCAGCTTCAATACCTTCAACAGTAATTACATATTCCATAAAAATGAGTTTTATACCAGAAAATACTCCTTTCGTATCTTTGCCTACAGCTTTGAAAGGTAGAATAGACCCACACCAGTTAGCGGTGTTATGGGTATTGCAAAGTTACTACCCGAATATCTGGCCTAGTTATAGCACGATCTCAAAAGACGCGGGTATGTGCCGCACAAAAGTAATTCACACTGTTGAACAACTTTGTTCATTAGGTTGGTTACAAAAAGTTTCTAGAGTTGATGAACATGGTCAAAAAACTAACGCATATCGAGTTACAGTTTGGCATGAATGCAGAGTTCCAGTACCTCAACTTTCTAGTAGTGAACCGCAGTCTATCTCAGCAACTAGTTCACCAGATAAACTAGGGGGGTGTACCACAACAACTAGGGGTGGTGTATCTCATGAACCCGAAGTAAAACAAGTTAAACTAAAACAAAAAACTAAAAGAAAAAAATATACAAAAGATTTTGAACATTTCTGGAAAATGTACACTGAAATGAAATGTGATAAATCTGTTAGCCAATCAAAAAAACCAGCATTTGAAGCTTGGCAAAAACTAGACAAAGAAATTAAACAAAAATTACCAGATTGTTTACAAGCAGATATTGACGCAAGAATAAAAAAAATTAGAAAAAATGAATGGGTACCACAATTCCCAGACTGTCACAGGTGGATTAGTAAAGGCCAATATGAGCAGTTTTTAGAGTTGCGTAAGCGCCAAATTGAGTCAAAATTAAATCCTATGCTTGCAAATAAAGCAAGTAATCAACCGTTTTAAACCCCATGACAGAATTTGAAACAAAAATTTTACATTCTCTTGAATTAATTTCAAAGAATTTAGAACAAATTTGTATAAATTTAGTTCAACTAAATGATCCAAGTAATGCTGCAAATGAAAATTTAGATAGAATTGGTGACATTCTTAATGAAAGTAATCGTATCGCTGCTGGAGCTGGAACTTATGAAAAATTATAAAAGATCAGCGATAGATCGCGATGTTACATTCAGACCACCAGCTTACAATTGTTATGCTTGTAATGATACTGGAATCGTACATAACTCAGATGGATTAATTAACAATTATCTTGGAGACTACGATATTACAGAGTCTGGAAAAAGAGTTGCAGGCAGTGATCTGGCTATTATTTGTTATTGTGAAGCAGTTTACCCAAAGTATAATGATGAAGCCGAATTAATTGGACATGGATTTCGTGATGGTGTAGGTAACATAAGAAATAGCGTAGGTATTGATGTCGATAAAGATATAATTAGGCAGCTACATAATATAAGAAAAGATGCTTGGAAAGCTACTGCGACATTGATGAGTCGACTTATACAAAAAAACTTAAAAAGCAAAAAAACAGAACTACCTGCAGAGATGCAGGAAGTAAAAGATCAATTGGTTAGTTTTAAGTTAAAATCACTAAATTCTTAATTTTGCTCCTTTCAGATTGCACTCTGACACCCTAGAAATTTTATCCCTATACGTTTCTACCCTTGAAAAAAACACATTTGCGCGGTCTATCNTACCGCAACTCTAAAGATTACATTGCCTACGACCCACTTCAAAAATGTAATTATAGAATCATTAACGGCAAGCGGTTATGGTTACAGCCAAGACCTCAAGAAGTGTACCTGTCAAAAAAAGAGCTAGACTCAGGGCAGTTACATATCTCGCTATGACCTCAACATCAAACTACCCAGTAGTTGCACCTGAACATATTAAACAATCTAGAATAATAGATTTAACGCTATATAAAGGCAACCCAAGAGTCCATAGTGATATACAAATCGAAAGGCTAGTTAATTCATTAAAAGAGTTTGGCTTTACTAATCCTGTNCTTNTTGATGACANNGGTAATGTTNTTNNTGGNCATGGTCGTATTGCAGCTGCNAAAAAAATAGGACTANANACNGTNCCTACNATNACNCTTTCNCATCTANCNNNAGATCAGCGNAAAGCNTACATAATTGCAGATAATCANCTGGCNTTNAACTCTAGTTGGGACGATGACNTANTNAAANANGAANTAGANNNNCTANNNNANAATGGNTTTGANNTATCTNTNNTNGGNTGGGGNGANGATATACCNACCTTTGCNGATGANCCNGANTATGGNTCTTTAGAAGATTTTGACGACCCTACNAGCGAACTGGCNAATGATGTAATGAANGCAATACANATAGAATTTNGACCAGANGATTATGAAGANGCAAAAGAAGTAGTAGCAGAAGCNAGNAAAAAAGGTATNTATATAGGCCAAGAGCTAGTNAACGCGCTTAAANCNTTAAGCTAATGAAGTTANCNAAAACTTCNNTANNNGGNNTTCAGTTCTTCTACAGANAAGGCTANTCNGANATTAANACTTTCATAGAGGTTTTATCTAATCNNTCCTANCTAAANAAAGGNATGGANGTTNTNAATAATGAAAGNTGGCTAGATTGTGGNGGTAANGTNGGTGCNTTTTCNNTACTAGCAGCNTCNAAAGGTGCANNNGTNATTACNTATGAGCCNGACCCNTTTAANTGTGAATTAATNGAAAAAAATGCNAAANTNAANGGCTTTCAGANTGCAATAACAGTTAAACAAGCTGCNTTAGTNCATGATTTTAGGAAAGATACAACNTTATCNATNGCTCAAAATGGNAATGTATGGCGNAATACCATAATGAAAAAGAAGAGTAANAANGCTATAAGAGTNCCTTGTCTTAACTTTGATGANCAAGCTGNACTAGCTGATAANTGCAAGATGGATATAGAAGGGGCAGAGATACCTATACTTACTCATACAAAAAGCGATTTCAATAAATTGGTCTATGAATGGAGCTTTGATATTGACCCAGATGCTACCAAAGATATGGAAAGTTATAGAAAAGCAAAAGTTAAAGTACAAAGTTGAAGCGCCATATAAAACTATCCACTATGAAGAGAGAGATATAAATATGTGGGGTGAAAGTTGGTTCCCGCCATGTATCATGGTTTATTGTTTTAAAAGATGAAACTACCTGAACTAATCCTGAAACCTGTAACTTCTCCTTTGAAGATTGGAGATAGTGTAGGCGGTTTCGAGCCTAATATTTTTGAAGATTGCATTCTAATAGACCCAGATGGTACTCCTGTGGGTTTGTTTATAAAAACTTTGCCAGACGATTTACAGAACCTTGTGAATATAGCTGACAGAGAAATTCATACAAAGCGCGTACCTAAATCAGAAATGAAAAGGTCTAGCGGCTTACATAACAAAAAAGCTGAAGTATTGCAGTATTCAACTATCTTAGGTTCATGCCCACCTAAACCACATATGAGAAGGCCATACGCCTCTAGGTCATCTGTTCATTCAGTCAAGTCTGCTAATACTTTTGTTAAAGCAATGTATGCAGCTGGTATCAAATCTTTCGAAATAGTAAAAAAATATATTCCAACTGTTGCAGAGAATCATCTATTTAAAATAAAGCAAAGAATACCTGATAACTGGCGTTTCGCTAATAATTTCAGTTCTACGATCTCGAATTGCAACATATCCGCACCAGTTCATCAAGACCACGCCAATGTAAAAGGTGCTATAAATATGATTATTACCAAAAGGCGTAACAGTAAAGGAGGTAACTTACACGTTCCTGATTACAATGCCACGTTTGACCAAACCGATAATTCATTATTGGTATATCCAGCTTGGCGTAATAGGCATGGAGTTACACCGATTATCCCTACACATCAGGGAGGCTATCGGAACTCTCACGTTTGGTACGCGCTTGATTCCTTTCACAATCTAGAAAAATAGTGAAAAAAAAGAAGGCTACACAGTCAGAAAAAGATTATAGAACTTTTAAAATTGCTGCATTTCTTGCACGTGGTGTTACGCGCTCAGAAATCATAAAATATACCGCGGCTGAGTGGGGGTTGAAGTTAAGACAAACAGAGCAGTATATCCAAGATGCCCGTATCATTCTCAAGAAAGATTTTGACATTGACAGAAGGCAATTTACCGCGGACATTTTAAGCCAGCTTTCAACGCTACAAAAAGAGGCTAGAAATAACAACCAATTACACGTTGCTTTAGGTTGTATTAATTCAATGGCTAAGATCGCACAGATCACAACATGAGCATCTTAACTAGAGAAGGATCAGTATTAGATATTGCAGGCACTAGCGGAGTTTCGATTGATATAAAACAATTATTAGCAAATATTAGAAATGATCTTCATGAACCACAAAAAGAGTTCTTCGATAATAGTAATACTGAGATACTAGGTTTATCGGCTGGTTATGGTGCAGGGAAAACTAGGGCGCTTTGTGCAGTATGTGTAAAATTAGCAGCATTAAACGTAGGATTTACAGGTGCAGTAATGGAGCCTACAGGTTCATTGATTCGAGACATCTGGCAAAATGACTTCGAACAATTCTTGGAATATTATGAAATACCTTACTCATACAGGGCTAGTCCACTTCCTGAATACATATTGCATTTACCAGACGGAGATACAAAGATACTATGTAGAAGCTTTGAAAACTGGTCACGCATAATCGGATTAAATTTAGCTTTCGTGTTGGCAGATGAAATAGATACAGTTGCACCATCTGTTTGTGATAGGGCATTTCCAAAGATTCTAGGTAGATTAAGGTCTGGTAATGTCAGGCAGTTTTGCGCAGCCAGCACACCAGAGGGTTTTAGATGGATGTGGAATACCTTTGGATCAGAGGCGGCACAGGAAAGATCAGACCGAAAGCTAATAAGAATGAGGACACAAGATAATCCACACTTACCAGAAGATTTTATTGAACGAATGCAAGCAAACTACGACCCTAGTATGTTGCAGGCTTACCTCAACGGAGAGTTTACTAACCTCACAACTGGGCAGGTATATGACAGATTCGTAAGAGAAGATAATATTGTAGATACTATTCCAAGTATCCAGATGGAGCCATTAAGGATAGGTGTAGACTTCAATATTGGGAATATGAGCGCGGTTATAGGTATTAAGTTAGGAGAAAAATTGTTAATAATTGATGAGATTGTATCAGCACATGATACAGACGCACTTGCTCAAGAAATACAGCGTAGGTATCCTACTAATAAGATTTACGTCTACCCAGATGCATCGGGTGGCAATCGTAGTACTAATGCAGCAAAAACAGACATACAGATTCTTGAATCCTATGGCTTCACTAATCTTTCAGCCAAAAGCAATCCAGCAATCAGAGATAGAGTCTCTGCCGTACAGGGTTTGNTATGCAACGGAAAAGGGCAAGTACGTCTACAAATCAATGCCAGTTGCAGACGTATGATTGAGTGTCTAGAGTTACAGAGTTATACAGATAAAGGCGAACCAGATAAAGACGCTGGTTATGACCACATGAATGATGCTNTAGGGTATCTGGTTTGGAGAGAGTTCAATCCATTATTTGCACGTGCGGGCAAACCTACAGGCATTAGAATATATTAAGATCATGGTACTATTGAGGCAAAACTGTGTATAGCTCACTAAATATTTACAATCAGCCCATAACACAAGCTGCTACAACAGTTGCCAGCCCTAACGCGGCCTATCAACGTATGGCTCAATTTTGGGACTTAATTACAGACTTGAAAGAAGGTACTTATAAGATCAGAAGCGAACATAGGAAATATTTACCACAGGAAGCTAGAGAGACTGACGATAGTTATGACGTAAGACTTAGTAGGTCAACTGTAGTGCCATATTTGCAGCGTATAGAGAAAATGCTATCAGGTATGCTGGTAAGAAAGCCTGTAAGACTAGATGATGTAACAGACCTAGTAAGAGAGCAACTATTCGATGTAGATTTAGAGGGTAATGATCTCAATGTGTGGCTTTACCAGACAGCAAGGCAAGCTATCAGCTTTGGTCATGTCGGTGTTTTGGTAGATGCCCCTAAAGAGGGAGACAAGACTAGGCCATATTGGGTTACTTATACACCGAAAGATATTTTAGGCTGGCGATCTGAAATTATTGATGGCTCAAGGCAGTTAACTCAGCTTAGATTAATGGAGCAGGTAGTAGAGCCTGACGGAAAGTACGGAGATAAGATTATTAAACAGATTAGAGTATTAGAAAGAGGTAGATACGAAATTCACAGAAAAGACGATAAGAAAACTGAGTATAGATTGTTTGATGAAGGAGAAATGAGCCTAAAAGATAAGATTCCCTTTGCTGTTGCATATTCTAATCGAGTTGGTTACTACGAAAGCCGCAGCCCGCTTTATGACATTGCAGAACTAAACCTAAAGCATTACCAAATACAATCTGATCTAGATAATATTTTGCATATTAGCTCTGTACCATTACTTGCTGTCTTTGGTTATCCCAATGCTGATGAGATAACAACTGGACCCAGTGAGGCACTATCTCTACCACCAGAGTCAAGAATGGAATATATTAGCCCATCAGGAGACAGTTATGATAGCCAGTTTCAGAGATTAGCAGATATTAAAGACCAAATAAACACACTATCACTAGCAGCTGTACTAGGTCAGAAGTTAGTAGGAGAATCAGCAGAGGCCAAGCAAATAGATAGATCACAGAATGATTCGACCATGATGGTAATAGCGCAGCAGATGCAAGATCTTATAGATAATTGTTTAAGATTCCACAGCGAATATCTTAATGAAGCTAACGCGGGTAGCTCCTTTGTTAATAGAGACTTTGTTTCTTCAAGATTACAGCCACAGGAAATAACCAGCCTACTAACTTTGTTTACTGCTGGAACTATTACACAGGAAACACTACTGAACCAGTTATCCGCTGGGGAGGTCTTAGGAGATGACTTTGACGTAGAGGAAGAGATTGAAGGCACACAAAGCGGAGGCTTAACAGAATCAGAACCACCTGAAGAGCCTGATCCAGAGCCTGAAGCTGAAGAAGAGGAGGTACCAGAGGAAGAATGATAAATGAGTATTCCAGAGGTATTCTTTAGGGAGACTATTGACCTAAATAGATATAGCAATGCAGTAGCTAATAAATTTGTAGAAAACTATATTCAAATAATTTACAATGCTACTAAACAGTTAGTTGAATTAGACAAAAGACAGAGAAAAGCAGGGGTAGATATAGCAGTAGCACCCCAGACAAGAAAAAGATTAAGAGCAATACTTGCACAATCAAAAGCAAGTATGGACAGATGGAATAAAGACGCAACAAAGCAAATGATAAAAGAAATGGAAGGATTAGCAAAGATACAGACAGGCTTTATAGAGGGTGAACTACAAAAAGCTGTAAAGTCTGGCAGTATCCCAATAAACTCAGTTGCAGTAAACCAAAGGTATGCAACTTCCTTTGTTAAAACAGACCCTACGAAAGTCAATATTTTTACCAGCAAGCAATTTACTGAAGATGATTTTATTAAGTTTGGGTCGGGTAAATTTGAGCTAACTGCTAGGCAAGGTGCAATGATGACTTTGCCTAATGGCGAGACAGTACAAAAAGCTTTTAGAGGTATAGCTAAAAGAAATCAAGCATTACTAGACAGAACTATTACGGCTGGTGTCTTTAGTGGAGAATCAGTTAACAAGATTGCTAAGAGTTTGGCAGGTACTTTAGAGTTTGACAAGGTAGCCACTACAAGACAGAAAATTGCAGCTGGTGGACAGGCTATAAAATTAGCAAGTCATCAAATAAAAACAGTTGTTAGAACCTCTGTTAATCAGGTACAGAATCAGGCTTCTCAATCTGTTTATGCGGCAAATAGCAAAGTAGCACCTAGATACGAGTATGTAGCAACACTAGATAGTAAGACTAGCAACGTATGTAAAAGGCTTGATGGCAGAAAGTTTCAGTACAATAAGGGACCAACACCACCCCAACATTTCAACTGTAGGTCTACCACAGTTCCAGTTGTTGACTATGAAGGGTTAAGCAAGCGCAAAGGGTTTGAAGGTTTAACAGAACCACCAGTAGGAAAGGTAGTTAGCAGGCCTAGTGCTACTGGAAGAGTCCCACAAGGCACACAATATGGTGATTGGTTATTACAGCAAGATAAAAAACTACAAGTTAAGACTCTAGGCACAGAACAAAAAGTAGATATTTTTAAGAAATTAGCAAAAAAAGAAGGATCAGGACACGCAGCAATAAGAAAAATGATTAGGAATGATGGTACAGAACTGCCACTTGAAAGGTTAGAGAAAATTTATGCCAAGCCTAGTGTGGCTAAGAAGGTAGCAGCACCTGTGGCTAAAGCGCCCAAGATTAAGACATCACCAACTATGTCTACTGAAGGTGTTGATACATGGCTTACTAAAAACAGATTTGGAGATATACAGGAGTTTACAGAGGATAGCTTGGACGGAATGGAAACTCTAGGCGGCTTGACTGAAAAACATATTAAGAAGATGCGAGCATTTATGAAAAAAGGCAATATTGTAAATCAATTTAATATGAAATATGAAAAAACTGCTGATATTACTAAGTTAAGGCAAAGATTTTTGACAGGTAAAAATTTAGAAGCTTTCGCAAAATCGAATGAAACTGTTATTAAGAGATTTAGAGCTATTGATAAGATTCCAAATGAAGATCTGCTTCAAGAGGTTAAAGATTGGAAAGTAAGGTGGAATGGTCGCGGTAATTTAAAAGTAGGCAGCCACGAAAGATTATTTGAAAGAAATATTATTTTGTCAAAAAAAGGTGCAATGCTTGATATAGATTTTCAAAGAAAGGTAGTTAATAGTTTATTTGGCAACGCTACTGGCAGTACAAATGGCTATACCATTATGAACTCTGGAATGGTTCATACCAGATTAAGAGACGGAGCAAAAAAAATTAGTAAAGCATCTGCTAAAAGAATCAAAAAAAGTGCTGCAGATACGTTAGATAACAACTTTAAAGTAAGTAAAATTAAAGGTAATGCATTTGAAAGACGAGTACAGACAAGAAAACTAGGACTAGAAGATGAAATATGGTCTAACTCAGATCCAATGGACGCAAGTATAGATTGGTTCTCTACCTTTGTTCATGAGATGGGACACCAAGTACATTTCCAAGCAGGTATGCCAAAGCTAGGTAGGCGCTATATGAATTTAAAAGGAATGAGTTATCCAACGCAATATAGTCGTAAAGATTCAGCAGAACAATTTGCAGAATCTTTCACACAGTATATTTTTAATCCAGAAGGGTTGCAAAAGAATGCACCACGTTTGTATAAATGGGTAGATGAAACCTTTGAGGAGGCCATGAAAAACTTATGACACCATTTGAAGCGCTAGAACTATCAAGGAAATTTCCAAAAAACAGATCAGTAGTAAAACGTATTTATGATGCATTGCAAAAAACTAGAGGGGCTAATAGAAAAAAGTTTGAACAAATAGTTGAAGGTTTGTATGTAACTGCTATAGATGACGAGGACTTTGACATACTTAACAAATACTTTGGATAGCTATGCCATTAAAAAAAGGTAAATCACAAAAAATTATTTCAGCTAACATTCGTAAGCTAATGAGAGAAGGCAAAACACTTAAGCAGGCTCAAGCCATCGCATTAACAACTGCTAAAAAACGTAAAAGGAAGTAATATAGTTACAGCTACTTTTATTGTTATGCCTTCACACTACGGATCAATGAAACCAAAGGGTAAAAAGAAAAAGGTTAAGAAAGGAGGCAAAAAGTAATGGGTTATATTTTTAAAGTTCAAGGGGCTGAGGACTCTAAGCCTAAAGCTGAGAACTGCGAAGTTAAGCCAAAAGCAAAGAAAAAAACTAAAAAGTGACTAAGAAACTAAGGCGAGTTCCAAAGGACAAAAAGACAGGGCTACCTAAAAAGTACCTGTCTGGTGCCAAAAACAAATCAGCAAAAGCTGCTGAGATTAAGAGAACTGCCGAGGCTTATAGAAAAGGACAGTATATTGATATTCAAGCTGTATCTAAATCACGTACTAAACAAAATGTCTCCTCAAGCAAAAAGAAGAAAACCACTAAGCGCAAGCGTAAAAGCTAACCTTAAAAAAAAGGCTGAAGGTACACGCTTTTTTTATGGCGAACTTGCAGCGGTATATAGAAAGGGTCAGGGCGCTTATTTGTCTAGTGGATCAAGAAACGTACCTATGGCAGCGTGGGCTATGGGTAGAGTTAATAGTTACATGAGAGGAGATAAAGCTAGAACTGCAGACGCGGCAATCTACTCAAGGTACAACAAAAGAAGATGAAACTAACTACAAGACAAAAAAATACTTTAGCTAAACATCAAAAAGCGCATGGTCATACCAAAGCGCACATGGATTTTATGAAACGTAAGATGAGAGAGGGAGTTTCATTTACAGAGGCTCATAGATTAGCAATGAGAAGGAAAGGTAAATAATATGCAACAGGTTTTATTTGATCTAACAGAAAAGGATATTGACCTTAAAAAAGTTGATATAAATGAATTTGTTGTCAAACCTGTAACAATCCAAGAAGTAAAAAGCTTTGTTGAAAAGTGGCATTATTCAAGAAATATCAATGGTTTAAATATTTCTCATGTTTTTGGACTTTTTTATAAACAGTATTTGATAGGTGCAATCATTTATGGTTCTTTATCTATGGCTAATACTTGGCAAAAATACGGAACAGATGAAACAGATGTAGTTGAACTTAAAAGATTGTGTTGTATTGATGCAACAAAGAAAAATACTGAGAGCTTTTTTATTGCAAAAACAATAAAATTTTTAAAAAAATATAGTAATTACAAAACGATTGTTTCTTACGCAGATCCATATTTCAAACATCAAGGGACAATTTATAAAGCTTCAAATTTTACACATAAGGGATTTACAGCAAAAAGCAAAGTAATTATGTATAAAAATAAAATTTATCACGATAAAACTATTAGATCGGTTGATGACCAAAAAAGATTAAAGCCTTTTACTTATGAAATCAAAGAAGCTTTGCAGTTAGGTCAAGCAACTTACATTGATAAGCCACCAAAGCATATATATTGCTATGAGATAAAAAGAAAAAATAATGATATACCTAGATCAAAGAGCTTACAATATAATCAAATGAGTTTGGTTTAACATGAGCAAAGACCCTAGATTAAAAAGATTTGGACTTGCTGGTTTCAACAAACCAAAGAGAACCCCATCACACCCAACAAAGTCTCATGTTGTTCTTGCAAAAGAAGGAGATAAGGTCAAATTAATTAGATTTGGAGCGCAGGGCGCAGATACAAAGCCACCAAGAAAGGGCGAAAGCATGGCAGATAAGGCAAAACGCAAAAGTTTTAAGGCTAGACACGCNAAAAATATTGCCAAAGGTAAAATGTCAGCAGCTTTTTGGGCAGACAAGACAAAGTGGAGCTAATATTGTGAATAATTGTAAATTTTTTATTTATGGCTGACGAACCAATCAAACCAAATCCACCTGTAGATACAGCAGCGTTGATGGCAGAAGTTGAAGCACTCAGAAAAAGCAACAGAGAGATTTTAGATGACTACAAAAAAGCAAAGGAAGCGGCAAAAGCTGTCCCACCAGATGTTGATGTAGATGCTCTCATTGCTTTCAANCAGNAAAAAGAANAAGANGAGCTAGANGCAAANGGNANATATGATGANGCNATTGCTAANCAGGCACAGCANTATCGTGATGCTGAAGAAGCTAAGAATAAAAGAATCCAAGAGCTAGAGGCTAGGCAGAGACAGCTTGAAGTTGAAGCCCCAGCAGTAACAGCCCTTGCTGATGTTGTACACGATCCCCAATATGTGCTATCTCGCATTAGTAAGGATCAACTTGCTAGAGAGGCAGATGGAACAGTTGTTGTAGTAGATGGCTATAACAGAACACCTGTAAAAGAGTGGGCGATGTCTAAAATGCCAGCTTGGGTACAGAAGAATCCAAGGCCACAGGGAGGAGGAGCAACAACAACTAAAGTTCAAACAGAAACTATTGCAGCTGGTGAAAAGAATCCATTTGCCAAAGAATCTTTTAACCTTACAGAGCAAAGTAGGTTATACAGAACAGATATAAATAAATATAATATGCTCAAAAACGCAGTTAGCGGTTAGTATAGTAACAACGTGGTTGTGCTACGTCAGAGGTTGTGCCTCGAAGTAAACATATTTATTAAATTCTAATGGCGACATTACGCAGTGATTTAATAATTCCTGAGGTGTTTACTCCCTACTTAATCGAAGCGACAACACAAACTGACAGCTTCCTACAAAGTGGGGTAGTGCAACCTTTGGCAGAATTGAATCTATCCGCAGAAAGAGGCGGAGACTTTGTAAAGATACCTTTCTACAAAGCTAACTTAACTGGNGATTTTGAAGTTTTAACAGACTCAACATCATTAACACCAGCAAAGATTACAGCTGATAACCANATTGCAGCTGTACTTCATAGAGGTCGTGCNTTCAGTTCNCGTGACTTAGCTGCTCTTGCAGTNGGTGGCGGTGTTGATCCAATGGCTGCTATTGCTCAGAAGATGGCGGCATACGTCAACAACCAAAAGCAAAAGGATTTATATTCTTGCTTNACTGGTGCATTTGGTTCAATCAATGCAAACTCTAGTAGTTCAGCTTTGTTTGATCTAACTATTGACTCAGAATCAGGAGATACTCCAACTGTTCTTAGCCCAAGACACGTTGCAAAAGCACAAGCTTTACTAGGCGATCAAGGCGGTAAGTTAACAGCCATTGCAATGCATTCAAAGGTCTTTTATGACTTGGTTGAGAGAAATGCTATTGATCGTATCTACGATAATACAGGCGCTCCAGACGGAGATGCCACAGGTGGTAGCACAACAAGGGCATTTGATGGACCAAATACTGTAAACACTTTCATGGGTTTACGTGTAATTGTTTCAGATGATATTCCCACCACAGGCAGCGGCTCATCAACAGAGTACTCTACTTTCTTCTTTACACAAGGAGCAGTGGTAACTGGAGAGCAAGCACCAATCAGAACACAAACTGATAGAGATATTCTTGCTTTAGAAGAAGCAATGGCAGTAGATCTTCATTACATCTACCACCCAGTAGGTCTTAAGTACGCAGTATCAACAGTCAATCCAAACAGAACTGTATTGGAAACAGTTGGTTCATGGTCGAAAGTGTATGAGACTAAGAACATCGGTATTGTTCGCGCTACAAACGTAAGTAATCAGGATTAATCATGCCATCATTATTTGAAGTAACTGCTGGCTCTTTAGTCGGTACAACAAATGGCGGTACTGTAACACAAGGTACCTCCAAATCCACAGGTGTAACTCTAAATACAGAGTCTGGACAGATTACTATGCACGCTGCACAGCTTGACGCTGGCACAGAAGTAACTTTTACAGTAACTAACAGCAAAATTGCAGCAACAGACGTTGTTGTAGCTTGCCATGGTTCTGCTGGTACTGCTGGTTCATATCTTGTGAACGCTAATAGTATTGCTGCTGGATCTTTTGCAGTAACAGTTTCTAACGTATCTGCTGGCAACTTAAGCCAAGCAATCGTTATTAANTTNGTTGCTCTNAANGGTGCATCAAGCTAATGGNNATGTNCGCATTTAGGCGNATGAGAGANNNAAATGANGCTGCCTNAAAAGGCNGCTTCACTNNNTCNNACTNTNNAAAAGCCAAAANNNAAANCNAAGCCCAAAAAGGTNAAACTNAATGGCGATAACNCTTGANGCTACTGTTGGCGGTGCNAACGCAAACACNTATATAACTCTTGCTGANGCNAANTCTTTTATTGAAGGGTCTANTTCTNAGTGATGATACCGCAGCTTGGGACNNCTCAAGNANNGATAANAAAAATCGTGCTTTATTTACAGCNGCCCAAAGAATAGANAGAGAAAAGTTTTTAGGGGCAAGGGTAGCAGATACCCAAGCTTTAGAGTGGCCTAGATCGGGTGTAAGGAAACCAGATACATACACTAACTTGTATGGCTTATCATTTCCTAACAGATTAGTCGCAGATTATTACCTAGACACAGAAATACCAGATAGAGTAAAACACGCCCAGGTAATTTTGGCTGTTTATCTTAACAACAACAGGAACGG
>FUFK010041902.1_pt2 | contig 23014 bp, 42 predicted proteins | sample 1021851 | NCBI WGS metagenome assembly FUFK01 (sample SAMEA51879418, study PRJEB19060) | metagenome | reverse complement strand
GCTGTTGTGATGCTGTAGGCACCTGGCGTATAACCCACAGCAGAACCAGCAGTGAGAGTCCCGAGGACAGGAGCAGTATCCAGAGTGACGTTGCTACCGCTGACAGCAAGAGTGCTGCCAATTCTTGAAGCCTGTGATGCTGCCCCATCGACTTGGAGTTGCACGGAGGACTGAATCTTGTGGGTGATGTCTGCCTTAGCAGGCAATGCAGCCGCCAAAGTGATGCCCAATACCAAAAGTGCGCGGGTCATTTGATGCCGACTTTGGTGTCTTTGTTGTCAACAATAGTCGGCTTCTTGTTTCCATTGCCATTGGACTTACGTTCGATGCCAAACGAAGCCATCGCACCAGTGAGCAGAGAGGCGACAAAGGTGTTGTCCATCTTCATTTGGGGGTAGATCCCTAGGTACGAGATGGTCAGCAGTGTCGCGCTCCAAGCGAGTACACCGCATTTGACGACATCAGCAACGCAGATGCCCTCCTTTTCGTGCTGCTCTTCGGGGTTGGTGGCCATGGCGCAACAGAGCTACCGTTACAGCGTAACTAGGTCAATCCCATGCTTCTAGTTCTTAAGCCTCTGGTCATGACGATGTGGCGCTCCAGAGCGTTCAAAGAGTTGATCATTGCGATGTTGGAGCGGATCGTTACTCGCACCGACAACGATTTGGATGATCTTGCGGTCAAGCATCTTAAGGATTTGCTGTTGCCTGACACAAGAGTTGAAAAGTAGGTGGCATCAGGCATCATCCAAGTGACCTTGCTGTTGCTAGCCATGGGTCTTGCCCTGCTGCCGTTTTTCCAGTTTTTTCGTGGCACGCCCCACCAATTAGCTGCGATCAAGCAGCTGGAAGAGGCTATGCCCGAGGAGCTGCTGCAAGAACACGAGGCTGACTGGTTTCAGGCGTGGAAGGAGAGTGGATATGACCAGCAAATCTACATGCCCTACTTCACACAGCTCGATAACAAGACCGGCACTGGGTATAGGGAGTGCTTCTCGTCAGCGGCCGCGATGGTGGCGGCCTTTTACAAGAAAGTTACGACGGATGATGAGTACAACGAGATCCGCAATAAGTACGGGGACACCACGTCCGTAGAGGCACAGCTGGCAGCACTGCGCAGTCTTGGTCTCAAGGCTGAGTTCCGCAAAGACGGTGACGCTGACTTAGTTGAACGAGAGCTAGAGGCCGGCCGTCCTGTCCTTGCCGGCTATCTCAGCGCAGGAAATATGCTGCGGGGCGAGCCGCCGATGTGCAACGGCTTGGGCTGTGGCCACTGGCTGGTCATCAGCGGGTATGCGGGGAAGAACAGCAATGACCCTGAATGGATCGTCCAAGACCCTCTTGGCTATCCCGAAATGGAGAAGGGTGGTCACAGCAATCCGCATCTGGGACGTAACGTCCGTGTAAGGCAGGCTGCGTTTTATCAGCGTTGGCAGGCGGAAGGTCCTAGGACCGGTTGGGTGATCCTGATTAGCGAATAAGCAGCATGGACATGCACAAAAACGCTGCTTACTATTCAGAAAAGTACACTCTGTAACAAATGGGCTGGGCGACCTGGATGCAGATCAAGCCCTCCACGGAGGAGCTTTTTGAGATTGAACGCAGCGTTAGAAATGTCCAAAACTGCACCGACGAAGAGCAACTAAAAATGATCTGCGCTTCCCTCGTGCGTCAAAACTTTCATCAATCAAAGCTCCTTAGCCAAGCGGTAGGGCGTATCGGAGAGCTAGACGCCAAACTTGCATGTTGGGACTAAGAACCTTTGCCGAGAATCTTGGTTCGGTAGTACCTCACGCAGGACTCATAAAACCACCGAGCCTTCCAATCATGTCTGAAGTAACGCACGGTTCCGCCGTGGCTGACTTCCCAAACCAGCAAGCCGTCTTGCTGCACCTGTTTGATGGTTGGTTTTGTCATAGATCTGCTCAGGCAGGCCGTCATAGATCTGACCTGCCCGATTTTTAGCTCAGAAGCTCATAGATCCCGCTTCTTGCTTTGGAGGCAACGTGAAGTCGGACACGTTTAGCTCCAGGCTCTTGCCTTCGCTGCCGTCCTTTTTCTCATAGATCCGCACTTTGGCTGACCCGGCAACGGTAATGCGGTCTCCCTTGTGCAGGTAGTTCATCACGGTGTCGGCACGCTTGCCCCAAACAGAGCAGTCGATCCAGGTGGTCTCGTCTTTGCCGGTGCGTGCGGCGATGCTGAAGCTGGCGACTTGAGAGCTGCCGACTTCTTTGAGTTCAGGGTCACGGCCGAGGTTGCCGTGGGCGGTCATGTTGAGCATTACTTTCCGTTGAAGAACTTGGAGATGATTGTGGTGAGCGCCACGTTGATTACGCCGTGATGGCGTTGTTCTGCGTAGTGGCGCAGCTGGTCGGCTAGCTGAGAATCCAGCCGAACTTGAAAGTGATTGGAGCGGCGCTTGTCGTCCGCCACGGCTTGTTTGGTTTTTTCATCAGGCATTGCTCTTGAAGTAGTCGTTGATCCAGGTTTGGTGTTTGACGGAGGTGATGGCCTCGGAGACTCTGCCGTTAGGTGGCAGAGGGAAGACGGCGGTGAAGGCTTGCATGAAGGCGTCCAGCTTTGCCTTTTCAAGCTCCTGCAAAGTGCCGAGCAACATGTCTCTTTCGTCAGGCTTGATCAGCTGATCTTCTGCCTTGACGCCAGGAACTGAAGGCGTCGGCTCAGGCGTCGGGGCCGGCGTCATAGATCTTGCCTTCTCAGGCTTTTTCATAGATCTTGCAGGCTTCGGCTCCTCCTCACGGTGCGGGTTCTCAACCTCCTCCCGTGCCCACAACTGCCATGCCAGGCCAAATGCGGCGGCGGAAGCGGNGCAGAGACATCTCCGATGTGAATCCGTCAGATCGCGGGCGCTGATTTTGTCAAAGGCAACCGCGTTGTTTCGGTTGTCCATGATTGCCTGCGGAAAATGCGGCGTTGTCTGGCCTTCGCTGCTGATGAAGTAGCCGACGACGTAGCCGCTGCCGTTCGGTGCCTTCCAAACGTGACCACCGCCTGGGGCGTTGGCTAGAGCAAACTGCCAGCCTGGGGCGTGCTCGTGAAGCAGGTGCATTGTGCGGCACCAGTTCACATAATCAGCCTTGTAACTGCCAGATCCTTTTTGGCTTACGTCATCGGTTGTGATGACATCGCCGAGATTAGGAAATGGCGGTGATGGTGATGATGGCGCAGGGGGATTCGTGATTTCCAGAGACATAACGACGTTGAGAAGTGAGGTGAACTATCTGGGCGTCATCGTCATAGACAACGCCTGTTAAAGCATCCTCTACAGCACGAACAAGTTTCGACAAGTCACCAATCCGCCCAGTGCAATGTTGGGGGGCTGATGGCTTGAGTTCGCCGTTCGTTCTGTAGTGAGCTTTGGGCCGGTTGAATACAAAGATTGCATCCATCCAGATCGCCTCCCCCATCATGGCATGCCAGCCTTCAGGAAGCAACTCCATGGCCAGGTGTCTTACGTCCTGGCGCCATGGCTTGCATCGTTTTGATGACTCGACCATGACGCCTTTTCCGACGTGTCGCTTACTACCTTGCGGCGCAGGCTTGCCAGGGACCGTGAACGAGAAACTACTGAGGCAGTTGTGAGTAGGCGCGATCAATAGCCGAGTTCAGCAACGCTTTAGCGAGCTTAGATGCAGAAAGTTTATTCTGTTCATACTCGATAAACTCGCCGCCAACTGAGACGTTTGTCATGTTGCCGGCTGTGGCCTCTGAAAGTGCTTTCAGTTTTTCGGCGCGAGACTGGTCTAATTCGAGGCTGAGGGCTTTCATAGATCAGGAATGATTTTAAAATGAAGCGCGTTCAGATTAGGACATTTGCCCAAAATTGCCACGGCGCTTTTGTTCGCGCAGTTTGAAGAATCCTCGTAGATCTGGGTACTGATCCATTAGGTCACGCGCCGCGAAGGCCGTGTAGTTGTTGTTGATCTTCAGGCCCAGGTCGCCCGTGCTGGTCCTGGTCTCCCAGCGCAAGATGTGGAAAAGGCCGTCCATCGAATAACGAGGATGTCCGGCTCTTTTTAATTCACGGGCAAGCCCGGCCAACTGCAGAAGAAGGCCGGGATGCTTGGCTTTGCATTTCTGCCACTCCAGAGCCAGCTTGTCGCTGGCCGTGGAGTTGGAGAAGAGCGGCAAATCGTCGTAGGTCATCAGGAAGCGATTTCAGGGGTTTCTTCTGCCTCTATCTGTTGCTTTTGAAAAGCTTCGCGGGCTTGATCTTTGGCAAATTCGAGCAATGTGCAGTGCTCTTGTGCCTCGATCTTTTTGGCCTTGGCCTCTGCACGTTTCTCGACGACCATGGCGCAGGCGGCCACGGCTGCCTCTTCAACGTCGTCGGCAGCTTGGCCGTATTGAGAGAACCAGATCTCGCTGTCGTCAGTGGTCAGGTCTTCGAGCGCTTTGTTTTGTTCCTCGCTGATGTCTTCGTGTTTCCACTGCTGTTGACGTACAACGTCAACGGCCAACATCAAGCGAGTTACACGGCGCAGAGCGTGGGTGACTGCGATCTCGGCTTGCTTGGCTTCTTTCCACATCTCTTGGTGGCGCTTGAGGGTGGATTGATAGGCGTCGTCTTGATCGAGATAGGCGTTGAAAGCCTGGAAATCGGACATTGTTTTGTGGGATGAGGTGAGCCGCCTCTCAGCGGTATGCCAAAGGTAGAGCCTTCATGGCATACCTGTCAAGCGTCTGCCGTCAAATCCGCCAACTCAATGGCCAGCTGAGCGGCAAAGTCCTTGCCTGTACGCCGCAAGATCGCAGCCGCTGCCTTGGCTGGCTCTGTCATGCGGACAGCAGGCACGTCTTTAATAAAGCCAGCCGCGATGCCAGCCGCACGAGCAGAACGATGCTTGCCCTGCTTTAGTTCGTCAGCGATCTTGGGGTGATCACGCCTGAGTCGCGCCTCGATCCGCTCCGTGCTTTCGCTGCTGAGTTCACTAGCTTGTTTCATGTGGCGATTCGCCACTTGGTCTTTCTTGGCTTTCTCGGACCGCCGATCACCTCCATGGTTTTGCAGCTCGATGGCCTTATCAACTTCTGCCTTTGACAAGTTCTCCCCGCTGGCCTCCAGTACGGCGGCAGCCATCCGCACCCAATCAGGCGGGATCTCTAGTTTTTCTAAGAGCATCTGATCGGCAGACTCAAAGCCCAGGCGTTCGTAAAACTCCTCGGCCTCTGCCAGCCAGTTGATGACGCACTCGCAGCCGTGCTCAAACTCCGTGTGGATGTAGAGCCGCCGTTGACTAAAAATTGCGTTCCACTGGTCTTCTGAGACCTTGCTCAGCTCGTCCCGATAGTCGGCGCTGCCGGTGTTGATGCTCACGCCAGCCATGACGGCACCTCCTGGTTTTTCACTTCTCGATCAAGAGCTACAAGCCAGTCCCAGTGACGCCTAAGGGTTTGAACGTCTTTCTCGATTCCTCCGATTGATCGTTTCTTCTTTGTGTTGATCCGTTTCCTGATGTCGCCGATCAACTGCTTGTCTGACCGGCCAGGGCACATTTTTCTGGCTACCCTCCGCGCCACTGTGCTTAGAGCGTTCTGCACTTGCTGATCCCACTGTTCAACGCTCGAACGATCATTGAACCTCTCTGCCTCTTCACGTCGCATCTGCCTGTAGAGAGCAAGCGCCTTGGCCTCGACTTCTGGGCTGTCAATCCCCAAGCCAGAAGCTTGGCCAAGTGCTCTCGTCATCCGCTGCACCTCTCCGGTATTGATGTCGATGCACTCAACGTCGAGGATGGAAATCATGGGCTCATCTGGCAGCTCAGGGATTTCATCGCTGCGTTCTCCCGTTTCCTTCGCCGGTTCATCATCTGTTGGGTCTTCGGAATCGAAAGCCAACTCAATCATTCGCCCTAGGTACTTCTCGGCGTAGTCGCTGCCGGTTTCGACATTTACTGTTGCCATGACATCAGGTAAATACCGCGCACCCCGTCCGTTTTCTTGGTCGTTGCTGTTGTTTTTGTTTGCAGGATTTAGGTGGACAATTTCGGACACGTAGATGGTGTCCAATCCTTCGCCAGCCATCCCAACATGCACCAAAACGTCCAAGCGCACATCTTGGGGACGACGTTTGCCGTCAACTTTCTCCGGGCAGAATTTTTGCAAAATGGCCTCGTTTTCTGCGTCACTGCGCCCGTTCAAGCCAGTCCCAACCCAATCAATCCGCAGCTCGGGAAACATGGTTTTGATTTGATCGCAAACCATTGAGGCATGACTGCAACATGTCGCCCCGACAAGCGTTTGCAATGGTTGTGCGGTTGAACATCGCTCGCGGATCATCCTGGCGATTGGCGTGTCAACTAATGGGCTGATGTATTTGGGAGACCAACGCATTTTTGTGAAAACTTTTTCAAGTGCTTCTGGCTTGTCGCTTCCCGCTTCTGTGACCAAATCTTGCATTGAATAACTGATGACATCACCGTTCTCGATAGCGTCGATTCGGTAGGTGTAGGCGTGACACTGCATTGGCTTGACGGCCTTTTCATTGACTGCCTGGCGGTAACTAACGAAAACGTCAGGCTTGCCGAATGCGCTGTCGTCGCCTGGCCTGTTTGGCGTGGCAGACATTGCCAGCAAAAATCTGCAAGTGGGCAGAGCTTGAAGATCCAGCACCGCCCGACCCCAGGTTTTTTCTATCCCATAGTGGTGATATTCATCCACGCAGATCATCCAATCACCTTGTTCCATAAGGCTCTTGACGGTTGAGCCAAGGGCACGAGAGCTGAGTCCTTGAATGGTTGCAGCGAAAACCTGATGACTGCCTTTGCGGTGTTGCTTAATAGCTTGGGCTGCACCGCAGAATCGAACGTCGCAGACATACAAGGGGCCATCAACGCAAGCATCCTCAAGATCACCCTTGCCGTCTTGAACAAATTGTTTGAGCTGCCCAACTGTTGGCACTAAATACAGCAGGCGGTTGACCTTGCCTTGGTTTTGCAGGCTGGAATAAACACAGGCGGCCGTATAGGTCTTGCCGTAGCCGGTCGGCAGCTTGGCGCAGAGTTGTCTCTTTTGGGTCTCTATTGCCCGACGGATGACCTCAGCCTGGCCTCGCCTTGGGTTTTTTCTGAATGACATCGTGGACATAGTGCCTGAAGGTTCTTCAAGGTCGTTTGACCTCCCTTCGACCAGGGCACCAAGTGGTCACACTCAAAGCCTTCTGCAAGATCTGCCCCGCAGATCGCGCATTCAAAATCCTGAATGATCGCTAGCAGTTCTCGCTGAGTACGAGACGCAAGTCGTCGCATGGATTGAGTCGCTCAATGGCGCCCCACGTCGATGCGTGGAGGGCCTTCAACTTACTTCTTTTTCTTGCCCTTGCCTTTCTTGCGTTTGGGCTTGCACCTCAAGTTGAGGACCGTCTCGATGTAGCCGGGGGGCTCAGGCACGCCCCCCTTTTTCAAGATCTCAGACCAGTTCATGCGGCCTGCAGGCGTTCAAGCATTCCTGCCTTCACCCCAAACTCAGCCTTTGGCCTGCCGCTGCCGCGTTCCGTTGGCTTGTAACACCATTCATCGTCAGGGACAGAAACTTCAGCAGTGGCCCAGACGTGGTCGCAGGTCTTGCACTGCCTGCGGCGGCTGATGGCTTCTTGGCTTGTATGCCGTGACTCCAGAACGCAAATCCAAGACGTTCCGCACTTTGGGCATTTCATAGATCACCAGGATGGCAACGTGACTGAATAGCGGCCCCACGCTTCTTCCCAATGGGTCCAGGCGGTCTCCGCGTCCGTGTTGAGGATGCGGGTTTCGCCGGGTCCACAGACCACGGTCACCAAGTCGGTCACCAAGAGCGATGGGTGGAGAGACGCCAGCATTGACTGATAGGCAGCCAACTGCGCGTCTGCTGGCTTTCGGGCCGCTAACGCTCTTTTACTAGAGACCGTCTTCAGATCGCCAAGGATCACCCGATTGTCTTCACTAGATGTAGTCCTGAGCAGGAAGTCAAACGAGCCCGCGCAGTTCTTCTGTTTGTCATAGACCGCGTATTCCGTGGCCAGCACCTCCACCCCTTTGAAGATGGGGTGATCCAGTAGCGGGTCGATCCAGTCCGCCCAGCGGTCGTCATAGATCACGCCGTGCCCGTTTTGAAGCTTCATAGACCTGAGGTACTGGTCCAGTGCTGAGTGCCCAGCCAACCCCCTGGCCTCCCACCCGTCGGGGCCGCCCTTGGTCCGTTCGATCGCCTCGCGCTTGCTCGGGGACATGTCGAAGCCCAGAACCTGCGTCACGCTGTGCGGCACCCAAAGCCCGTCCTTTCGATAACGGTGGGGACCAGGGAAAAACTCAAGGCCGGGGACTGGTTCGAGCATCAGGGGGTTGACGTGTTCCGACATCGTGCCACCCTTGTCTTACAACGTCCACCCGTTGCATGCCTTCTGTCTCACTACGTCTCACAGATGCTCAGGTCTCATGGCTAGACGCCCAGACCCGGCAATTCCGCAACCGCTCCGANGTNCTNNGGGATCTCATAGATCTCCAGATGAGNCAGCCTTGACANNCCNGNTACNCTGNNAANNNCGAGCNCNGAAGGGGNGAAGNNNTTANCTTCTAANGACTCCTATANATAAANAGACTCCTATATCTAATAACNCTCNTNCTGGGGGTTCCAAGGGGGAANCAGNCGAAAAGGACNCCTACGNAAAAAAGACCCTCGGGGATGACCTNATCCCCAACGACCTCCTGGACTGTGACCANCTCCTNCGCGAGTTCTGGTCTGTAAAAAAGGGCGTCCGATCCGAGCGCGTGTTCCATCGCGTGATTAACAAGCTCAGAGAGTGGACCCCCGCCGTTCGTAGATCTGCCCTAGAGGCTGCCGCCAATGCTGGGTGGCCTGANGTCTACGAACCCCGCCAGCCCGGCGGNCGNCAACAACAGCAGGCCACCGACTGGGACGCCCTCGAAAAATCTCTNCCNAAGTTCTGATGCAGCTCAAGACCTACCAGCTGGGGTTACGTGCAGCCGCGAACGTCACCCCCTACGCCAAACGGATCAGTGACGAGGAGATCGCCTTCCTCTACATGTCCACCCCGTCCAAGATCAAGGACGCCGTGTCGGATGAGGCATGGGTCTACGCGGTGAGCCAATACCGAATGGACCCGAACCCGTCTAAGGAAATGCCACTCGATCAACAACTGTTGTCTTACGTCTTTCGACAACGTGACGGCCGCCCCGCTTTTGACTGGGGACTAAAGGAAGACCTCCCCGCACGGATGGCCGCGTCGGATCAGTTCCACGATCACCCCAGCCTTCAGCCGTCCAACGTGCCGGAGCTGCCCCCGTCATCTGGTGGCGTCTTGTCGGGGGCGTTCGATGTTTGATGACAAGACCTTGCGCGTTCTTCTCCAGCGCGGCATTGATAACGGCTGGTGGACCGTGGACCATTTGGACCGACCAAGCCCCGGCCTTGAACTCCTCAGGCGCGAGGCCATCCGCCACCCTGACCCCACGATCCGCGCCGCCTTGTCCGAAGGCATGAAGCCACANCGNAACATGCTNCGCGANCTTGGCCCACCGGAACGNCCCGAAGCCAAACCNGCCCCCCGCGATTTCACCGAACCCCCGACCCTTCGCTTCTGATGACCAAGCTCTCCCGCATCGAGTTCAACGCCACCCCCGAAGAGCGCAAGCGCNTAGACATCGAGGCCGCNGCCCATGGCATGAGCCGCCANGAACTGATCCGCGAGCGGGTGCTAATGCGCACGCCTGAAACNCCGAAGTTCCGCACCGACAAAGGCGCGATTGATCGAGCCGTCGAGGCTGTCACTCGTCAACATGTCGGGCTGCCCCGGCACGCCCTGGAGCCCATCGTGTGCACGGTGCTCTGTTCGTTGGTGGCAGACAGTGCAAGAGGTGGCATACCTGATTGACACGATGGCATGCCATGGGGTAATATACGGACACGGGGAGAGATCCCCCTGCACCTCAACAGCTGAAACCATGACCGGACGCGCTGACCTCCTGGCCGTCATCCGCGCCTATATGGGCAACGATGACCCCAAGGGCCTCGCCGAGGATCTACTCCTGACCCTCGAACTAACCCCCGAACAGATTGACGCTCTGAACGACCTCAGAAGCGAACTCTGACCCCGCCCCCGCAAGGGGGCTTTTTTGTGGGTATGCCACGAGCCAAAGTGTCCGCATCTCTTGCGCTTTGGCATGGCATGCCATATATTAAAGGAGTCAAGGGGATGACCCTCAACACCTCGGCCAATGAACTTCTGGACCACCAGCAACATCCAACGCCTCTCTGTTGAGGTGTTGCTCGACAACTTTGAAGACTTCGACCGCACCCGTCGCACTGCTCACAAGCAAGAGACCATCGACAAAGCCATCGCCTGCATGAACCTCATTTCCGAGGAACTCGACCGTCGCGAGGCTTGATCACAAACACGGCCCCGGAGACGGGGCCACCACCCCACCACCTCAACCCATGAAATCCCTAGCCTTCCTCTCCATCGCTGCCGCCGCTGTCGTCGGTGCGATGACCTCCGTTGATCTGGTCAAGAAGGGCGACCATAATGCCGCCGCCCTCTTCGCTGGCTTCACCGCCTTTGCTGCAGCGTCCAGCGTCTGCACTATCGGATCCATCATCGACGAGGCGTGACCGTGAGCCTGGACCTTCAGAACTCCACCCCTGAACGTCGTCGGATGTTCGCCGTTCGGGTCGATGTTTCAACCCCTGAGATCGCCGAGGCAATCGCCCGGGATCTTGGGTGTTACCGCATCAACGGGGCCGGTCAACTCAAGGGGGCCATCGGCGTGATGCTTGACCGCATCGCCCGAGGTGCTCTCAAGGTTGTTCCGGCTGAAGAGTAACCGGTTGGCATACTGTCCACGGTCTTGCCCATTGGTATGCCATGGGTTTATATTGATGTCATCGGGAGGCGGAGACGCCCCCGGCTCACCTCATCACCTCAAAGCAATGCTTTCAACCGCTGCTTACCTCTCCGACGTCGAGATCTCCTACGGCGTCGATTCCGACATCCCCCAGGCCATGCAAGGCATGGACCCCTGGACTGTCACCCTGATCACTGAGCACGGTTCCGAGTCCTTCCCCTACTTCATGGGCAGGGGCCACAACGGAGCCGAGCCCGAAGTCCCCGACGTGATCTGTTCCCTGGTCTCCGACGCTTCCTANCTGGAGTGCGAGCCCGACCAGGTCACCTACGAGACCGGCAAGGTCATCGAGGCCAACAACGCCAAGCTGGCCCACCTCTTCGGCAGCTACTGGGAAACCCTCCGCCGCATGGACGAGGACGAAATCCGCGAAGTGTTCTGAGCCCTCCGGGGCTCTTTTTTTGCCTGAGGGGTTGCGCCCTTTCCTCTGGTATGCCATACTATGAGCAACGGGGGGAGACCTCCACATTCACCTCAAACCATCCATGTCTGAGTTCCACGTCCACCTCCGCAACGCTGACCAGCCTTGGGAGTCCTCGATTCTCGCCCGCTTCTCCGGCAGCACTGCAGAGCGAGACTCCCTCCGCTACGCCGTCGAGTTCTGCGGAGGCCCGGCCAACTGCTCCATTAGCGAGGCGGTGAAGTTCCTCAAGACTGCCAAGCCCTTCGAGAACGCAACAGTCGACGTCACCATGGCCCAAACCTTTTGAACCCTTCGGGGTTCTTTTTTTGGCCAGGGGGTTGTGCTTCTGCCCATGGCATGCCATAATTCATTCAACGGGGGACGACCCCACAACACCTCGCCTCACATGACTCCTTCCGAGATCCGCTCCCAAGTCCTCACTATCGGCGACGCTTGCGACTATGAGCTGACCTTCCAAGAGCTGGTCCGCTTCCTCCCCGCCGCCACCCTCCAGGACTTCATCCAACACATGCATGAAGTCGCCGACATCGACGACATCGCCTGAGCCCTTCGGGGCTCTTTCCCTTTCGATCCACCGCACCTCACCTCATGGACTTCCACACCTACACCCTCAACCTCTACGAACAGCAGCCCGCCTTCTGGCCTGACGAAACCCCACCCGAGCCCCGCTCCTACCTCTGCGAGGCTCGCCGCCGCACCTTCCTCGACCGTCTCCTAAACCGCCCCGGTGAACTCGTCTGGGACGAATGGATTCAAACAATCGACCAATACCACGCCCTCGAACGCGAAGCTATGCAAGACGGCCTCACCCTCACCACTGACTCCAGGCCCTCCACCTGATCACCACGCCGGGGAGCCTGATGCCCGTGATCCCCATCCTCGGGCTGAGAGTTATACAAAACCCGCCTGAGCTGCGCGGGAAAGACAGGGGCGGTAGAGGTGCCGTATCGATCCCCCGGCGTTCAAACTTCACACCACAATCCGATGGACCAACACCTCAGGACACAGCAGCATCAGTTAGACCTCGCCGCCTTTGAACGCCATGAGCGCATGCTTCGAGCCGCCTACAAACGAGCCACAACCCCCGAACCCGCGCCTCTGCACCCTTCAAGACGGTTGCGTTCGCGTGACCGTGGGTGAGTACGTCGGCGTTGTTTCGTCACATCATTTGGTCGACGTCAAGGTGAATCAGTTGATTGGCTATTGGCGCAAGATGCACGCCCCACGGAATCAGGCTGGCTAACCTCTAGCCGTCGCCTGTAACATTCGGGCATGGGAAAGAAGAGCACNAATGCAGANATGACCTCNCGAGTTCGTGAGGTTTANGGGCTTCTTGTTAAGTCCTATTCCCGCTTTGAAATCCTGCAATACGCGGCGGAAAAGTGGGACGTTAGTGAACGAACGGCAGACATCTACATACAACGCGCACGCGAGTTAATACAGCAGGACTCGGACATCGAACGGCCTCAATGGTTGGCCGCCGCCATTGCCCGCCTTGTCAAATATGAGCAGAAGGCCGGCCGTGAGGACAATCTGCAAACTGCCATAAAGGCCCTGGAGACCCAGGCGAAGCTGCTGCGCTTTGACCTCTGATGGTCTCGCTCCTGCACGGGCTGACCGAATCGGAACCGCTCCTGGCCTTTGCCTCCCCGCCTGATCAGCAGGAGGCGGCCGACATCCTCGAACGCATCCGCGCCGATCTGCACCCCGGCCAGCTGGCCTTTGTGGACGACCAGGACACCGAGATCCTGGGGCTGTGCGCCGGCTACGGCAGCGGCAAGACCCACGCCCTGGCCGCGAAGACTTGCGCCCTGGCTCTGGCCAACCAAGGCCACACCGGCTGTGTGATGGAGCCCACCCAACCCCTTGTAAGGGACATCTGGCTCAACGATTTTCAATCCTTCCTTGAGCGGTATGAGATCCCCTACACGTTCCGGGCAAGTCCACTGCCNGAGGTGATCCTGCACCTACCCGGCGGAGATACGAAGGTGCTGTGCCGGTCCCTTGAGTCCTGGACGAGAATCATCGGTCTCAACCTGAGCTTTTGCCTCGCGGACGAGATGGACACGGTCCCACCGGCCGTGGCTGCCAAGGCATTCCCCAAGATCCTCGGCCGCCTTCGCGCCGGCAACGTCCGNCAGTTNGCCGCAGCATCCACCCCCGAGGGTTTCCGCTGGATGTGGAACACCTTTGGCACCGAGGAGGCAAAGGAGCGCAAGGACCGCAGGCTCATTAAGATGCGCTCGGCGGACAACCCNCATCTGCCCCCAGACTTCATATCGAGGCTTGAGGCGTCCTATGACCCCAGCCTCCTCGCCGCGTACCTTCAAGGCGAGTTCACCAACTTGACCACCGGCCAGGTCTACGACCGGTTNGANCGCAACAAGCACATCTGTCGAGATCTTCCAGATGTNAGCGACGAACCNATCCGNGCCGGNATTGACTTCAACATCGGGAATATGAGCGCCGTTATNGGCGTNCGTCTGGGCAACTCNTTACTGCTGATTGATGAGATCAGCGGCGCCCATGACACCGACGCCCTGGCACAAGAAATACGCAGACGATTTCCCGACCGTCGCATCCTGGCCTACCCGGACGCATCAGGCGCGGCACGATCTACGAATTCCAGCCGAACCGATGTTGCGATCCTTGAGTCCTACGGGTTCAGCAATCAGTCGCCGAAATCGAATCCTCCCGTCCGTGATCGGGTGGCTTCTGTTCAGGCTTTGCTGGAGAACGGGAAGGGCGAGGTGAGGCTACAGGTAGCGGCGCACTGCAAACGGACGATTGAGTGTCTTGAGCTGCAGAGCTACACGGAGCAGGGTGAGCCGGACAAAGACGCTGGGTATGACCACATGAACGACGCCCTGGGCTATTTGGTGTTCCGCGAGTTCTCGATACTTCACGCCCGCGCTGGTCGAGGCACAGGAATCAGGCTTTACTAAGCTGTGGCTATTAAGTAGGGCGGGCCGTGTATTCATCGTTTGCAGGTGGTCGCCAGCGTGCATCAAGCGTTGCGATTGTTAGTGACCCGAATAACGCATACGTGAACATGGAGCCCCATTGGGAACTCCTCGAAGCGATCAGTCTGGGAACATTCGGCATCAGGAAAAAACACCGCAAGTATTTACCGCAAGAACCAAGAGAACTAGACGAGAGCTATGACGCCCGCTTGATGCGTTCAACCTTGCCGCCTTACTTCTCAAGGCTGGAAAGATTATTGGCCGGCATGTTGACCCGTAAGCCAATCCGGCTGCAGGACGTGAGCGATACGGTCACCGAACAGCTGTTTGATGTTGACCTGTTGGGCAACAATCTGGACGTGTTTCTGTATGAAGCCGCCCGCAAAATGATCCGGTACGGTCACGTCGGCGTTCTTGTCGATGCACCGGCTGCGGGTGAAAACGGCCGGCCGTACTGGAGCATTTATTCTCCGCCTGATGTGCTCGGGTGGCGCAGTGAAATCATCGACGGGCAGCAGAAACTGACCCAGCTGCGACTGTTCGAGAAGGTTGTGCAGCCTGAGGGCGACTACGGCGAGAAGCTGGTGGAGCAGGTGCGCGTGTTGACCCCTGGCGCGTTCGAGATCCACCAGAAGGACAAGAAGGGGGACTACCGAGTGGTGGAGGAAGGGACGACCAGCCTCGACGAAATCCCGTTTGCTGTGGCCTATGCCAACCGGACAGGCATCCTCGAATCACGCCCGCCGCTGGCTGATATTGCCGAGCTGAACCTGAAGGCGTATCAGGTGCAGTCGGACCTCGACAACCAGCTGCACATCTCCGCTGTGCCGATGCTGGCGGTCTATGGCTTCCCGCAATCTGCGGAGGAGATCAGCGCAGGCCCCGGCGAAGCAATGGCCCTCCCGCAAGATGCAAAGGCCGAGTACATCGAGCCCCAAGGCCGGAGCTTCGATGCTCAGTTCCGCCGGCTGGATCAAATCGCCAGCCAAATCAACGAGCTGGGCCTGGCCGCGATTCTGGGCCAGAAGCTGTCAGCCGAAACTGCGGCATCCAAGCGGATCGACCGCAGCCAGGGCGACTCCACCATGCAGGTGGTGGCTCAGCAGATGCAGGACTTGATCGACAACTGTCTGCAGTTTCACGCGGACTACCTGCAGATTCCTGAGGCCGGCAGCTCCTTTGTCAATCGTGACTTCATGGCGGCACGTCTGGAGCCCGATGAGATCCAGGCATTGCTGCAGCTCTACACGGCCGGCACCATCACGCAGTCCACGCTGTTGGAGCAGTTGGAGGCCGGCGAGGTGCTGGGCGACGACTTCGACGTGGAGGAGGAGTTGGAAGGCACGCAGAACGGCGGCATGATTGAGATGGACCAGCCGGAACCCGAGGCGCGGGAAACCATGCCAGAGGAATCAGCTGAGCCGGAAGATCAAGACGCAATGCCCGACTGATGAGCTGGATCGACAAGCTACGCAGGAAGCAGTCGGACGATGAGCACAAACAGCTCCTGTTTTTCTCAACGGGCGACCTGATCAACGAAAATTACGCCGTTGTGCGTACAACGTGGTACGAAAAAACACGAGTGATTGCAGTGACCGAAACTTGTATTCATTCGTACGACGAAGCAATGCGGGCAGAGATGCGCGACGTGATCAAGTGCGCGTTGCAGGCCGGCGCTGATGTTTCGTTGATTTGTGTCGAGACCCCTGACGAGTTGGGGTTGAAGCCGGCATGAATGAATTAGCCGAACTGTTCCGAAATGCGATTGAACTCAATCGTTACAGCAACAGCGTTTCCCGCCGGATCATTGAGTCATATAACGATCGGGTGCTGGACGCTATTGATGAGCTGGCTGCTGTTGATGGCTTGTCGGGAACTGATCAGGCTGAAAAGCTCCGGGCGATTCTTCAAGAACTGAAAGTCGAGTTGCAGGCGTGGGGTGCATTCAGCACCGCGCTGATGATCGACGAGATGCAGGAGCTGGCTGTGGTTCAGGCTCGCTTCAGTGAGCAGGAGCTGGGCCGGGTTGTTCCTGAGGGTGAGGATGAGCCGGTGCGGCGTGTGCCGATCTTGGCGGGCTTTGCTGCTGCTGTTGTCTTGTCTGACCCGACGGCTCGGGGTGTTGTGGCGCTGAGCGACAACCTGGAGGAACGCGTGGCTGGGCGGCAAGTGGGGCAGCTAGCGGCCGGCGGTGCGGTGCGGCTGCCTAATGGTGAGGTGGTGGACAAGGCGTTCCGGCGAATCGCGACACGGCAGGCGGAGCTGTTTGGGCTGACGTTGCGGAATGGGTTGTTGAGCGGTGAGACAATCCGGCAGATCTCGCAGCGGTTGCGCGGTCGTTTGCGGAAGGGTCAGCGCGGCTCGATTGATCGCATCATCCAGGCTGGTGGTCTGATGACATCGGGCGCCAATAATCAGATGCGGGCGATTGTCCGAACAACGGTGACGCAGATGGCGGTGGAGGTGGATCGGTTTGTGGCGCTGGCGAATCCATTGATCACCAACCGATATCGCTACACGGCGGTGTTGGATTCACGCACGTCTGCCCGTTGTCGATCACTGGACGGCAAGATTTACGAGTGGGGCAAAGGGCCATTGCCGCCGCAGCACTTCAACTGCCGGTCACGGACGCGCAGCATTTGGCGGGGTGAGACCGGACGGGAGAGTGATATTCGGCAGGATTACGGCGAGTGGCTGAATGAACAGGACGAGGCGACGAAGTTAGATGTTCTCGGGCCAAGCCGTTTGAAGTTCTGGGATCGTCTTGTAAATCGGTTCGGCCCGGATGAGGCGATTCGTAAGTTTGTGGCTAGGGACGGGACAGAGCTAACTTTGGAACAGTTAAGCCGCCGTTACCCCAATGACTCTCCCGGCTAAATACCAGTTCAAGGCGCAAGGCGCTGAGGCCAAGCCCAAAGCGACGGCCAAGAAAAAGTCCGCTAAAAAGGAAGCACCATCGGAGACTGACTGATGCCTAGCGGACCTGGCACCTACGGCTCAAAAATGGGTCGGCCCCCTAAAAAGAAAAAGAAGAAGGGCACCAAGAAAAAGTGATGGCACGCAAGCGGCGCGTTCCAAAGGACAAGGCCACTGGCCTTCCTAAGAAGTACCTGTCAGGTGCGAAGAACCGCGCTGCCAAAGCCCGTGAGATCAAGCGAACCGCTGAGGCTTACAAGCGCGGCGAGTTCATCGACATCAAAGCTGTTTCCGCATCGAGGGCCAAACAAGGTGGCACCAAAAAGAAAACCACTAAGCGAGGCAACAAAGGCCGCGCTCAAAAAAAAGGCCGATAAGTCTCGTTTCACGTATGGGCAGCTGGCTGCTGTCTATCGGCGTGGGCAAGGTGCTTATCTGTCGAGCGGATCGCGCAACGTGCCGATGGCGGCGTGGGCGATGGGTCGCGTGAATAGCTTTATCTCTGGCAAGGGTGGGGCGCGAAAGGCTGACGCTGACCTGCTGAAAAAGCGCAAGAAGAAGTAATGGCGCAGATCAAGCGTGGTGGCCATACGTTTCAGGGGTTTGATAAACCCATCCGCACGCCGAACCATCCGAGCGGCAAATCTCACGCTGTCGTCGTTAAGGACGGTGATAAGCCAAAGCTCATTCGGTTTGGTCAGCAGGGTGCTAAGACGAAACGTCCGCGCAAAGGTGAGAGCGCTGCGGACAAAGCTAAGCGGGCGTCGTTCAAGGCACGCCACGCAAAAAACATCGCGAAAGGGAAGACATCTGCCGCATATTGGGCGGACAAAGTAAAGTGGTCGTGAAATCAACCTTACGGGTTATTCATGTCTGAAGAGCAGAATCAGGAGATTACGTCTCCAGCAGCTCCAAACAATTCTGAGCTGGATGCACTCAAGAACAGCATTCAAGCCTTAGAGAAAAAGAATTACGAGTTGATTGGCAAACTCAAAGAAGCCAAAACCGTCCCTGACGGTGTTGATGTTCAAGAGTTGCTTGAGTTCAAGCGCAACGTTGAGCAGAACAAACTTGAATCAGAAGGCAAGTACACCGAGGCGCGTCAGGCTCTTGAGCAGCAGTTCCGTGAGGCTGCTGNNGNNAANGANAAGCGNATTGCTGAGCTTGAAGCACGNGTCCGCGAGCTNGAGCTGATNGCACCTGCGAACACAGCATTGGCGGATGTTGTGCATGATCCCAGCATCGTATTCAAAGCTGATCTGTTGAAGCCGGATCAGATCGAGCGTGAAGCTGATGGCACTGTTGTTGTCGTCAATGGCTACGAGCGCAAGCCGATTGGCGAATGGGCAAAGTCATTGCCGAGCTATATGCAGAAAGCACCAAAGCCACAAGGCAGCGGGGCGCCTGCAGGGCGCAACATCACCAGTGATGTGCCTCCCGGAAAAAATCCTTTTTCTAAGGAGAGCTACAACCTCACTGAGCAGTCCCGCCTGTATCGCACGGACCGGGATATGTATGAGAGGTTGAAAGCTGCTGCTAACCGTTAATATGTTGGGCAAGGCAAAGCTACGCAGAGCCGCACGGGTTACGCCCACACCGTAAACATCTTTTTTGAGGATCTGTCATGGCGACTCTTCGCTCTGACATCATCATCCCCGAGGTATTTACGCCTTACGTCATTGAGCAAACCACTCAGCGTGATGCCTTCCTGGCTAGCGGTGTGGTGCAGCCCATGGCGGAGCTGAATGCATCGGAAGATGGTGGTGATTTCGTTCAAGTGCCTTTCTATAAGGCAAACCTGTCAGGCGATTTTGAGCGTCTGACAGATAGCTCTTCGCTGACTCCCGGCAAGATCGAAGCAGATAAGCAGGTTGCTGCTGTTCTGCATCGTGGCCGTGCTTTCGAGTCCCGTGATTTGGCTGCTCTGGCTGCTGGTTCCGATCCGATGGCTGCGATCGGCAACAAGATTGCTGACTACATCGCCAACCAGCGTCAGAAGGATCTTCTGTCCTGCCTGGCCGGTGTNTTCGGTGCTGTGGGCGACACCAGCTCTGCTGCTTATGCAGGTCTGGCTGTTGACGGCGAAACCGGCGACACCCCGACTCAGCTGACTGCACGTCAGGTTGTTGAAGGTCAGTCCCTGCTGGGCGACCAAGGCGACAAGCTGGCTGCTATCTGCGTCCACCCCAAGGTCTATTACGACCTGAAAGAGCGCCGTGCGCTCGACATGATCTACGACAACAACGGCCAACCTGACGCCAACGCCGATTCCGGCTCACTGGCTAATGCGTTCGGCAACGTTGCTGTTCCCACCTTCATGGGAATGCGCGTGATNGTGTCNGCNGANGTNCANACTGCTGGNTCNGGTGCTTCCACCGANTACGCCAGCTACATGTTCACCCAAGGCGCTATCGGCTCCGGTGAGCAACTCGGCCTCCAAACTGAGACCGACCGCGACATCCTTGCCAAATCGGATGCGATGTCGATCGATCTGCACTACGTGTATCACCCGATCGGTTCTAAGTTCTCCACCTCCGTTTCCAACCCCACCCGGGCACAACTGGAAACCGTGGGCAACTGGACCAAGGTGTACGAGACCAACAACATTGGCATCGTGCGGATTACCACCACCAGCGCACTTGACTGACGGAGGTAACTAACCATGGCATCCATTTTTGAGGCAACAGCGGGCAAACTGATTGGCCCGACCACTGGCGGCACTGTGACCCAGTCCACCAACAAATCAACTGGCGTGACGCTTAACGCGGCATCCGGTCAAATCACTATGAACGACGCCAGCCTTGCTGGTGGCGCAGAGGTTTCCTTCACGGTGACCAATAGTGAAATCAGCAGCACTGACGTTGTTGTGGTCAACCACAGCTCCGCTGGTACTGCAGGCTCTTATCTCGTNCAAGCCAACAGCATTGCTGATGGCTCGTTCAAGATCACTGTGGCAAACGTGGGTTCTACCCTCGGTGAAGCCATTGTGCTGAGCTTCGTGGCTCTGAAAGGCGCTAGCTCCTGATGGGTCTCTTCGCCTTTAGGCGGATGAAGGAACGTGAGGCTGCTGCANAAGCGGNGGCCTCNGNTCCTNAAAAGCCGACCAAAAAGACTTCTACTGTGACGCCCGATGGCAGTAACAATCGACGCAACAGCGGGCGGCGCAAACGCCAACAGCTACATAACGCTGACTGAGGCGAACACTTTCGTCGAAGCCATGATTGAGTCCACTGACGTAAGCAAGTGGACAACTGGCAACGACGACACACGCAACCGCGCTTTAGCCGCTGCGGCTGAACGTTTGGACCGCGAAAGATTTATAGGCGCACGCGCCACTGANACGCAAGCAAGGCAATGGCCGCGTACTGGCGTGCGAAAGCCCGATACCTACGTCAACACGTACGCCACTGGCTTTCCTTTCCGCATCTCAGCTGATTACTTCACCGATACTGAGATCCCGGACCAAATCAAGCGGGCTCAGATCGAACTTGCTGTTTACCTCAAGAACAACACTGACGGCATCAGCCTTAGCGGCCTGAACGATTACAAGAACGTCAAGATCGGCAGCATTGATGTGACGCCTGACAAGGCCGGTGCTGTTGGCGCTGACCACGTTCCGCCGATGTTTGAAAGGTACTTGACGGGTCTTAGAATTAGTGGACCAGGCAACATCGCTATCAAACGGAGCTGACCATGTACGCAGACCTTTCAGGCGGCTTCGAGTTCATCTCTGACACCGCTGCACACACCGGCAGGTTCAGCAAGGTGTACTTCAAGGAAAACACCGTGATTAGTGCGATCACTGTGAAGAACGCAACCGGCAACAGTTTGGCCGGTGAGACTTTCGTGGCTGACACGTACATCTGCGGCATCATCACGAGCATCACTTTGACGAGCGGTGCTTGCCTTGCCTATAACCTCTGATGGGACTTGCTCAGTCGCTCGAAAAGGTTGCCGATAACGTCATTGAGGCGTTGGGCGCTGACGTGACGATCCGGTATGTGACGGCTGGCAGCTACAACACGACGACTGGTGCAGTCNCTGAAACGGAGAGCGACACCAACATCAAAGGTGTCGTGCAAAACATCGCTCAGAGCGAGGTGAATGAGCTTGTGCAGGCCAGTGACAAGCGATTGATTGTTGCGGCCAAGGAGCTTGCCACTGCACCGGAGACCAAGGACCGGGTGGTGATCAGCAGCGTGGTGCATCAGATCGTCGAAGTGCAGACGATTGATCACGACAACACAGCAATCACTTATGAGCTGGTGTTGAGGGCATAACGATGGCGCGTCCCCCAAAGCCGATCAGCATCAGCCGGAACATTCCTGTTGATCAAATCGGGGACCTGTTTGAGCGTCAGATTGAAAAGCTGGTTCTGTCGTTGACTGATGAGTTGCTGGTCAAGCTCAGGACAGAAAGTCCGCCGGGGCCTGGAACGCCGGTTGTGACTGGGACGTTGATCAATTCATGGCGTAAGGAGTCTGTTGATCGTTTTACAGGCCGTGTGTACGTCAGTTCACAACTCAACCCAAAAAACGGCTCAAATACCCAGGACTACGCCCCCGCTGTGATGTTTGGGGAGTCCATGCCACCCTCTTGGAAACTCGAATATGCACCCGGCAAACCCAGCCCTCCGAAGACCACAGGCACGCCACCAGTCGTGAAGCGCTACCCGGAAAACATCATGAACGAGATCATTGAAACGCGCCTTTCTAGAATTCTGAGGCGCATAACAGGGGGAGTCTGATGGCTGCGGCAGATCTCAATGCGATCAGGGGGACGATTGAAGCCCACTTTCTCGCAGGTTTTGGCGCAGATCTGATCAAACAAGACGGCAACACTTTAATCAGTCAAGGTGGCCTGATTATCGTCACAGAATCACCGGAGGCTGATGTAACGCCGTTGGTGTTCCGTAATCAAGCGTATGAACCAACACCTGGTGACTCGTTTATTCAGTGCCTAACGGCCTTTGGCACATCCTCATATCTGACGCTTGGCGGAACGACTGATTCATTGAACCAAATTCAAGGCAGCGTCCAAGTAAACATTTTTACCCCGCTGGGTGTAGGCCCAGGTTCAAACTACGATTTGGCCAGTCGTGTTTGCACACTTTGTACGCGCAGCCTTATCGAAGGCATTCAGTTTCAAGCCTTAGAAGGCCCAAGCGTTGTCACGAATTCCCAGCCATCATCATTTTTTCAGTCAGCACTGACTGTGCCTTTTAACGTTATTGAGGAGTTGTAGAAATGGCTGTCGTCAACCGGAACACAATCAGGGCAATCGTTGAAAGCAGGCTTGCAACTGAATTGGCTGACGCTCCTGTGTTGCCGGTGGTCTTTCACAACATGGCGTACGAGCCGACGCCAGGATCTTCATGGATTCAGTGTCTTACGTCCTTTGGTGCCAGTGAATACTTGGGCCATGGATTGGCCACCAGTGGCTACAACAGGATTTTTGGGCAAATCGTGATCAACGTTTTTACTCCTAAAGGCAAAGGGCCAGGAGCAAATTATGTGATTGGAAAGCGCGTTCGAGACCTTTACAATAGGGTCATCGTGTCGGGGGTTTTCTTCGACGCTTCAATCGGTCCAGAGGTACTGGCTTCACCAGCTCCCGAGGGCTACTTTCAAACTCAGGTCCGTGTGACCTTTGAATCCATCGAGGAACTCTGACCATGGCCGTCCTTCGCGGAGAACAAGGCGCAGTCCAATTNGACGCCGCNGGCNCNANCAANGCCACNATCGTTGGCACTCGCAGCTGGAGCCTTTCAACCACNAANGAAACTCTNGA
>FUFK010759964.1_pt1 | contig 23015 bp, 14 predicted proteins | sample 1021851 | NCBI WGS metagenome assembly FUFK01 (sample SAMEA51879418, study PRJEB19060) | metagenome | reverse complement strand
ATTAATCAAACTGTAGAGCGGTCGCCCTACGGGGCGATCGTAACTACAATAAAAAAATATGGCAGTATCAATAAATAACGTATATCAAAAAGTTTTAGCTATTGCTAACAAGGAGCAAAGAGGTTATATAACTCCACAAGAGTTTAACTTATTTGCTAATCAAGCACAAATAGAAATATTTGAGCAGTATTTTTATGATTTAAATCAATTTAGTAGAATCTTAGGTAACGACACTACTTACGCTGATATGATAACTTTATTAAATGAAAAAATTGATCATTTTGAAAAATATAGAGTTGCTGTTGACATGAGTAACGGTAGTGGTGTTGGTATATTACCTGATTATTATAGGATGGGAAAAGTATTTTATTACGATACTAATGATAAATATGTTGAAATAGAAAAAATAAATCAAAACAAAATACATCATATTCAAAACTCTCCTTTAATAAAACCTAGTGAAACTAGACCTGTTTATGTAAGATTTTCTAGCGCTGGTGATAACGAATTAAACAGAGAGAGAAGAATACAGATATACCCTACAACAATAACTTCTAGAGTTCAATGCAATTATATAGCTAAACCTGCTACAGTAAAGTGGACTTTTACAGTAGTAAATAATTCTGCTTTATTTAATGATAGTGCGGCTGATAAAAAAGATTTTGAATTACACGAGTCAGAAGAACAAACTTTAGTAAGTAAAATACTTCAATTAGCAGGTATTTCTATAAAAGATTATAATTTAACTCAAGTTGCTTCTCAACAAGAAGTAAAAGAGATACAACAAGAAAAAGCATAATAAATGGGATTATTAGACAATCAAACTCAAGCTGATTATCAAGGTGGATCATCTCTTGGTGGTTATCAGTTTACATCATTAGACGATATTATAGATCAATTTTTAGTAGTTTACGTAGGTGAAGAAAAATTAATATCTAAAGCTAAAAGAACAGATGTAGCTTTTCATGCTCAAAGAGCTTTACAAGAGCTGTCGTTTGACACTTTTAAATCTACAAAAGCTCAAGAAATAGAAGTTCCAAGTACTCTTCAAATGTTATTACCTCAAGATTATGTTAACTATGTTAAACTATCTTGGAGTGACGCTGCTGGCGTTGAACACGTTTTATATCCCGCTATAAAAACTTCAAATCCAAAAAACATAAAACAAAACACTGACGGTACTTATGATTTAAACGCTAACGAGTTACAGTTCGATGCAGAATCAGATACTTGGACAGCTTACAAATCACATACACCCAACGACAATGTTGATAGATATGATGACGGTACTTATGATTTAGTTGTTGGTGAAAGATATGGTATAGACCCTAAGCACGCTCAAGTTAACGGTAGTTTTTATATAGATGAGCTTGTTGGTAAAATACATTTTAGCTCTAATATTAGTGGTAAAACTTTAATATTAGAATATATAAGTGATAGTTTAGGTACAGACGCAGAAATGAAAGTTCATAAGTTTGCTGAAGAAGCTATGTACAAATACATATCACACGCTATATTATCGACTAGAGCTAACACACCTGAATATTTAGTAAATAGATATAAAAAAGAAAAATTTGCTGCTATTAGACAAGCTAAATTAAGACTGTCTAATATTAAATTAGAAGAAATAACACAAACACTTAGAGGTAAATCTAAGTGGATAAAACACTAAAATATGCCGGAGATTAAATATAATTTTCTTCAAGGCAAAATGAACAAAGACCTTGATGAAAGATTAGTACCTAATGGTCAATACAGAGATGCTTTAAATATAAAAATATCAACTTCTGATAATGATGATATTGGTACAGCTCAAAACATTAAAGGCAATACTCTTTTAGATTCTACAAATAACAACAAGATAACAACTGGCAGTACTATTGTAGGTAGTGTTTCAGATGAAAAAAACAACTCTATATACTGGTTAGTAGCTGGACCTTCAACAAGTATTAATAGCTTTAGCTCTACAAGCACTCAACCTACTATAAATAGAGATTTAATATTAGAATACAACTCTTCATCAAACGAAATAACACCCGTTTTTGTAGACATATATCAAGTTTTACTTTCTATAGAACAAGGTAGTCCTGACATTACACATAACTCAACAAACAATACAATAACATTTCCTTCTGCAGATTTAATATCTAGCGTTAGTGTTGGTATGTTTTTACAAGTATCAGACGCTATAGGTCAAAGCACTGTCTTTGCTAATAATCCAATTACAGATATAACAGGAACAACTATAACTCTTCAAAATAGCATAGCTGCTATGGACCATCTTAATCTTGATAGTAGTCAGGCTGCAAGGAGTAAAACTTTTTTAGTTTTTTCAATGCCAGATGGTAAAAGAGTTCTTAATTTTGATAATACTGGCATAAATAAAATAACAGGTATAAACATCATTGAAGATTTATTATTTTTTACTGACAATGTTAATGAGCCAAAAAAAATAAACATTACAAGATCTAAACTAGGTACACCTGACTTTAACACACATACAAGTCTTTATATTAGCAATTTAAATACTAACGCTGGTAAGGTTAGGGAAGAAAATGTTACTGTAATTAAAAAATCTCCTTTAGAAGCACCTGCTGTAGAGCTTTTTAAATTAAGACAAAATGTAGATAATTTTACAACTACTTTTGATTTTACTAACTTTAGCACTGATGATGATCAAAGAAATATAACAATTACACTAAATCAGTCTGGTAATAGTTTTAAACATAACGATATTATATTCTTACACGCTACAAGCACACCTTCAATAGATAATCATCAAGTTAGATTAAGAGTTACAAGTATAAATAACAATAATGTTAATTGTATTATAGAGTCTATGCCTTCTAACGCTGGTAATGATACTTTTAATATAGCTTTATATTCTATACAAAAACCTTTATTTGAAGATAAATTTTCTTCTTTTGCTATTAGATGGAAGTATGTAGACGGTGAGTATTCTACATTTTCACCTTTTTCTAAAACAGCGTTTTTACCAAGTAACTTTTCATACGAACCTCAAACAGCACATAACACTGGTATGTCTAACGATTTAAAAGAAGTTGTTATAAAAGATTTTATACCTTACAATATACCAAACGATGTTGTGCAAATAGATATACTTTATAAAGAGTCTAACTCAACTACTATATATTCAATTGATAGCATAAAAAAAGAAGATGATAACAGTTCATCTACTAATGCTTGGAATACTAGTAACGGTAGTAATCACGCTCAAGGATTTTTTAAAATAACTTCTGAAAATATATACGCTGTTTTACCCTCTAATCAACTGTTAAGACCTTTTGATAATGTGCCTAGAAAAGCATTAGGTCAAGACTTAATAGGCAACAGGTTAATATATGGTAATTACCTTCAAAACTTTGATATAATTAATAACACTACAAACAAAAAACCTATAAAACCTAACTTTAATGTTTTTGTAGATAAAAGAAGTACTTTTGGTAGTGAATTAGTAGTAAATAGATTTTTAACAGATAATCGTGATAACTGGGAGTTTTTTACAAATTCACAAGTTCGTACTTTTATATGGCTATCTACTATAGGTAAAATCACAATTTTGGGTAGCACAGGAACTCAGTATGATTATATGTTTCAAGAAATACTTGCTGTTAAAGATAATAAAACTTATCTTTTAAAGTTTACAATTACGGGCTATGCAGGAGGTAAACTACACCCTGTTTTAGTAGGTGATAATCTTATAAGCGATCCTGACTTAAGAATAAGTGCTAATGGTAATTATTCTATTAAGCTAACTGTAGACAGCGCTATACCTACTGGTAATTTTAACCACGTAGCTAGAACCGCCGCTACTGTTCAAAGTTTTGTTAAAAACAGTTTACAGTTTACGACAAGAAGTAATCCAACTAGTTTTATAGGTATAATAGATAATTTTTCTTTACGAGAAATAACTGAAGATACAAAAAGATCTTTAAAATCACAAAGAGATTATCAAGTTGGTGTGGTTTACGCTGATGAGTATGGTAGACAAACGCCTGTTTTAACAGATAAGTCAGCTTCAGTTTCTATAGCAAAAGCTGACAGTGTTAACATTAACTCATTTAAATCTAAGTTAACTAATCAACCACCTTATTGGTCAACTCATTTTAAATATTTTATAAAAGAAACTAGCAGTGAGTATGATAACTTAGCTGTTGATAGAATATACAAAGCACAAGATCAAAACGTTTGGATTTCTTTTCCGTCATCTGAAAGAANTAAAGTTCAAGAAGAAGATTTTTTAATATTAAAAAAAGCTCACAATAGTAGTTTAGCTGTAATTGATGAAGAGGCTAAGTATAAAATAATAGCAATATCTAATGAAGCGCCAGAATTTGTTAGAACTTTTAGAGCAACTTTAGCTGAGACTCAAACTGGTACTACAAAAATGAACAACTTGTTTGGAAATATAGATTTTAGACCAACAACATCTTTAATAAAGATAGCTATATCAAAAGATGAGTGGATGAATACTCACAACGGTCCTGATATTAGTAACTTAACAGATCTTAGCTTGCAGTTTAAAAACGCTGCTGGTCAAAGCTCTAGAATTTATAGAGTAGAAAATTTTTATGTTGATGACTTATATCAAGGTGTTGATTATTATTATTTTACTTTAGATCAAGGTTTTTTACCGCAAGACGCGGCCTTTATAAGAAGCGGTAACGATATGGCTTCAACTGTCAGTTTAACTATATACGAAAACAAAATAAGAAACACTTCGGAGTATGACGGAAGATTTTTTGTAAAAATTTTATACGATGCGTTTATAAGAGATAATATATACAATAACATAAACTTTGGGGCTAACACTATTATAGAAGAACAAAATCAATTTTATTTTTTACAAGACAATATACTTAGCGGTACAAACACAGCGAGAACTGCTCAAAACGGTGGTGTTGGTACTAGTTTATTTACAGACAATTCATCTAGTAATCCTAAATTCATTTGTTCTTTTGAAGAAAATCCTGGCTCTTCTACTTGTCACGCAAAAAACGCTATGTGGGTTCATAGACCTGGTGGTAGCACTACAGTTAGTAAAACAAGTTCTTTTTCTTGCAACTACGGGCTTATTGCAATACCAAGTGGTACAAATGCTGCAACTACTAAAATTTTTGGCTCAGAAACCGCTGAAGCTAAGTTTCAAAAAATATTAAAATTTGAGTCTGGAGAAGACGGTGATAATAGTAATACTGTTTCAAACTGGTTTATTGATAACATTTCTTATGTTGGTGTTCAGCCAAACAATAGTGTAGATCCTACATTACCAACTATTTTTCCACACACATATAGATTTAATCACGAAACGGGTAGTGGATCTCAAAGGTGTCAAGCAGCTGCAAGTCCGGGTAATTTTGTTAATAATTTAACTATTCTTGCAGCATCAAACACTGCCAACCAAAGATTACTTGATATTTTTAATCACGGTTTTGAAATAGGTAGAGGTATATTTACAGCTACAATTAATCATTTTAATGATGACAACTTTTTTACACCAAACAATCACTATATGGAAATAGCTTTTGCTGGTATTAAAAATAACATATCAGCGAGCAATTACGATAACCCTTCTGCTTGGCAAAACGCTTGGGAGGTTGGTAACTCAAATAACACGCAGCACGACGAAGAGATAAACTTTGTAAGCCAACTAGTTGTAGGTAGTAAGTTTAAATTTTCAAATGATACTTCTGGTGAAATATATACTATAACAAAAGTTAAAAAAGAAAGAAGGTATAATCATACTAGACATCCTAGTGGACCTTTATTTGCTGATAATGGTGTTGATATAAGTTGGGAAAATTTACACGACGGTACAACTGCTTCAATTAAAATAGCAACGTTTGATAGTGATAAGCACTTACAAGGTCAATTTGTAACTCAAAGCAATGTAGATTTAAGCAGTATTTTTGGTACTGTAAACGCAAATAACGAAATACAATCGGTGTCAAACGGAGCAAATAGTGTTAAAGAAGAAAGAGAAAGGTTTGGAAAAGCCACAAACAGAAGATTAACTTATATTTTAGAGCTAGATAAAAGACCTGGCGCGGGTGGAACTTTTGACCCAACATCTACATTAACTAATGTTCAAACTGGTGCTTTCATGCAATTTATAGGTACTGATATAGATGAAGAAGATCAAATAACCTCTGGTAATCCAGCTATTTTTGAAACACAACCTAAAGAAAGGGTAGATTTAGATATATACTATGAAGCTAGTGACTTTTACAGTATAGAAGAACACGGCTTAACACAAGAGTTACCTTGGTCAAATTGTTTTTCTTTTGGTAACGGCGTAGAGTCTAATAGAATAAAAGACGCATTTAATAAAGTAACTATAGGTAAAGGCGCTGTAGCTTCAACAACTTTAGAAGGTCAATATAAAGAAGATAGAAGAACAAGTGGTTTAATATTTTCAGGTATATATAACTCAACTACTAATGTAAATGATTTAAATCAGTTTATACAAGCCGAAAAAATAACTAAAGATATAAATCCAACTTACGGTAGTATACAAAAACTTTTTGCTAGAAACTCTGATTTAGTTGTTTTATGTGAAGATAAAGTTTTAAAAATACTAGCAAATAAAGACGCTGTTTTTAATGCTGATGGTAATCCTCAGTTAACAGCTAATAATAATGTTTTAGGTCAATCAATACCTTTTGTTGGTGAATATGGTATATCTAAAGATCCTAATTCTTTTGCTAGTGAAAATTATAGAGCTTATTTTACAGATAAACAAAGAAGAGCTGTGCTTCGTTTATCTATGGACGGTTTAACAGACATATCAGACGCTGGTATGAGTGATTGGTTTAGTGACAACTTACCAAACGCTGATTCTATTGTTGGTAGTTACGATGCTGATAGTAAAGAATATAATGTTACACTAATAGATAACAGCTCTGATGATTATACTGTTTCTTTTACTGAAAAAGTTAGAGGTTGGGTAAGTTTTAAATCTTATATTCCTGAAGATGGTTTATCACTAAATAATATTTATTATACGTTTAAAGGCGGTAAAATATATTCACACGGTACAAATACTAATAGAAACACTTTTTACGAAGCTAGTTATAGATATAATTCTTCAAGCTCTAGTAATTTTGAACCTTCTAGTATAACATTAATATTAAACGAAGCGCCTAGTGAAATAAAAAACTTTAAAACAATATCTTATGAGGGTAGTCAAGCTAAAGTAGACGCTTATACTAGTGATGATAATTATTATAACTTATCAGCTAAAACAGGTTGGTCTGTTGAGTCTATAAATACAGAAAATCAAGAAGGCACATTAAACGAGTTTATAGAAAAAGAAGGTAAATGGTATAACTATATAAAAGGTGTTTCAACTACTTTATCAAACGTAGATACATTAGAGTTTAATATTCAAGGTTTAGGTGTAATAAGTTCAACTTCATATCAATCATAACATGTCATTAAGCATATCATTAAAAACTACAAATTTAAACGACAGTAATCAAACCGTAAATGTTTCTGCTGGATCTGGAGTTACAGCAACTTCTAGCGTTGTTAATAGTGTTAATAATGTTAGTTATAGTTTTTCAACTACAAGTGGAACTACGTCAACTGTTTGCACTATAACTTTTACAGCTAAAACAAATTTTTATTATTCTCAAGGACCTTTGTTTTTTATTAAATCAGAAGATCCTTCTGCTTACACGATAACAGCTACAGATACTTTTGATACAGATAATAATTTAACTTCACGAGCTTTTTTAATAAAACATACTAGTACTAGTGATATTGTTTTTGACAATATAAACTTTACTCATGAAATCTCAAGTAAACAAGTCGTTGTAGATGTTGTAAATAAAACTTTAATACAGCTAAGAGCTATTGATTTAGACACTTCACCAGTTTCTTATAGCGGTGAAACAAGAAATTTAACTATAATAGGTGATGAAAACTCTGTTTTTAATTTAAAGTTAATAAGAGGTAGTGATAGCAAAACTTATGATTTTACTGATAACAGCTTTACAACAACAGCAACAGAATTAACAAAACAAACTATAAACTCTAGCGGTAAAAGTACTATTCCAATAACTATACCAACAGGTGGTAATGTAACTTATACTTTTGAATTAACATCTTCCTTTGCTGATGGTACTAATTTAATAGATAACCTGCAAGACACAGATAATAAGTTTAAACACACGTTTACGTTAAGTCAGTTTGCTCAAGTAAGTGTAGCTTTTACTTCTGCTTCTTCTAGTGGGTCTTATGTTGATTTTCCTAGCGTTACTATAAACGGTTTATATAATCAAAGTACAATAGAAAAAAATAGCTTAACTTATGCTTTAAGATTATCTTCAAACTCTTTTAAAATAGCAAGACAACCTAACGCTTCTGATATTGAGTTTAGAGTTAACAAAACAACATCAAGTAGTATTAGTAGTAGCAAAGGTCCTATTACTTTAAATAACGTTACTGATTTAATTGTTGGTATGAAAGTTTCTGGAAGCGGTGTATCTGGCACACCTATAATATTTGAAATTGATACTATAAATTCTACAGTAACATTTAGTACAAATCAAAGCATAAGTAGTAGTGTAACTCTTACTTTTACAGCTTCAGGTGTAGATGATATTTTAAACGCTTGTGGCGTAAGTGTAGAACCAACTAACTTTTTACTAACATTGAGAGATATAGAAACTACTATTAACGATGCTAGTGCTAACGGATCTAGTTCTATATCTGATGCTGATGTAGCTAATGCTAGCGGTATTATGGCTGCTGATACTACTATTATATCTGGTTTAAATATACCTAAAGATGTGCACATTGACACTGTAAGTACTAATAATTTAGAGTTTTCACAATCTTTAGTTTTAGAAAATGGTCAAGCTGTAACTTTTACTGGTAGTAGTAGAGACGCAACTTTAACATTTGAAGTTGTAATAAATAAGTTTGGTTTGCAAGATAGAGTATTAAATATTAACTTAGATAATATATTAACAGTAGCATAATGGCAACACTAACAATAAATATAACAGGAACACTTAGCGATTACCTTAACATAGGAGATAAAGCTTATATAGTTGATACAACTACTTCAGGTGGTTTTACTACAGAAAGTGGTAGTATTATAGAGCTAGGCGCTATAAGCTCAATACCTTCAAGCTCTAGGTTTTTAATAAATCCTTACAGCGGTAGTGATCCTGGAAGTAGCTTTGATGGTCATTTTGCTTTTTTTGCAAAAGATAATAAAGTAAATACATCTGGTATAATAGGTAGTTATGCTGAAGTTAAGTTTGTTAACAACTCTACTTCAGAAGCTAAATTGTTCTCTGTTAATTCAGAAATAGTAAATAGTTGATTATAAGTGTAATTATAAAAAATAAAAAATATGGCAATAGGTAAAAAAGTAAGTCCAGCAAAATTTATAGGTACTTTAGCTTTAGCAGCAGGTATAGGTAAAGGTATAAGCTCTATAGTAGGTGGTATTAAAGAAAAAAAGAGATTGAGAAGAGATCAAAAAAGAGCTAAAAAACAATTCCAACAACTTAAAGCTGATATAGAAGGTATACAAATAACTAATCCTTTTGCAGATATGCAAACAGATTTTGAAAATCCATTTGAAGACTTAACAATAAATCAACAACAGGCAGATTTTGAAGCTGATCAGGCTGCAAGGTCAAGAGCAAACGTTTTAAGTAGTTTAAGAGGTTCTGCTGGTAGTAGCGGTATAGCTGGTTTAGCTCAAGTATTAGCTAATCAAGCTACAGTTGATACGGCTAGAGCTTCGGCTAGTATTGGGCAACAAGAAGCTAGAAACCAACGTTTAGCTGCTCAAGGTGCCGCTCAAGTTCAAGCTAGAGAGTTTGACGCTCAACAGGTTGTTGCTTCAGGTGAACTTCAAAGGCAAGAAAGAGAGTCTGATAGAACTCTAGCTATAGCTCAAGCAAGAGCTGGTAAGCAAGCGCAAATAGCAGATTTAAGAAATCAAAGAAGACAAGCTCAACAACAAATAATGGGTGGTATAACTAACATAGGTACTAGTGTAATTGGTGGTATAGCTGGAGGTATGACTGGTAAAGGCGAAAACTTTTTTCAAAGAGTTGAAAGTGCTTTTGGCGCAAACTCTAATAACCCATTTGCTAGAGATATATTATTTCAACAACTAGGTTTTAATACAGAAGATTAATATGAAAAATGTAAATTTCTTTAAATTAGGATATGGCACTAAAAGACAGCCTGTAAAATACGAAAACCCTTTTGACAAACTAGGTAGTTCTATAGTAAAAAGATTTGTTGAAAGTGAAAAAAAGGTTCAACAAAGACTAAGCAATGCACCTTTAGGTTTAACCGTAGAAAAACTAGATAAAAACTTAGAAAGATTGTATAGAGCTTGGGCACCTGAACAAATAAAAAAATATCAAAAAGCAGCTAGATTAGTAGAAAGTGGAAGTTATAATGCTGGTAGCATGGAATATCAAGATGCTTTAAGACAAATGAGTGTTGTAGAAAACGCTTTTAAAACTTTTAACGAAACAGCTGAGAAAGCTGCTTTAGATAAGTTATACTTAACAGACCCTGATAATAGATCTAGATTTGGAGGTCCTAACTCATCAGACAAATTAGAACACACCGATGAGGCTAATAATCTTTTACTCGAAGACGATGATGATTTTCATTTATTTAAAAGAAACGCTAGCATACTTGACGATGGTAATGTTCAATATGAAGGTTTATATGGAAGCAAAAAGATATATCTTAAAGATTTTGCAGGTAAATACGCTTACGATTTAGAAGATAATTATAACAGCAACAGTTTAAGTGTAGATAATTACATGTTTCAAGCTGCTCAAAGCAATATTCCTTATAGCGCTTTACAAGAAAATTTAAATCAAAGAATAACAAATGCTTTTAGTAGTGTTGAAAATTACAAACAAAGAAGATGGGATATATTAAATGATGATGAGTTTATAAACTATAGATTACAAACATTATTTGGAGCAAAAGAAAATGGTAAAGCTTATACTCGTTTTGATGATCAGTATAGTGATTATGTTAACTTTAGAGATCCTAAAACAGGTAACAAATACTTTAATTACGCTACAGAGGCTAATGAGTTTTTACTTTTTAAAATGGCTAAAGCTCAAGAAAAATACGAATCATATTTAAGATTAATAGATAGAAAAACTGGTAGAAAAAATCCTGCTAGTCCTGGTAAAATAAACTTAGGTAAAATAAGTTTTACAGGTGCTACTGAAGAATATCAAGGCATTTATCTTGGCTACGTAGAACCACAAAGAGTTATAATGTTTAATAAAGATTTAAAAAATTTAAAATTAAACACTCAATTACCTCATTTGCTAGATAATGGTTTTGTTGCTAGAAAAGTTAGTGTAAAAGATCAAGAGAAACCAGGTGAAATACCAGATTTATACGAAATATATTTAGATGGAAAATTATATACAGATAATATGGGTGAAAATAAATTTACTTTTGATCAGGTAAAAACTATATTTGGTACAGGCGCTACTACTGAAGCGTTTTTAAATAATCCTAATGAAGGCGGTTAATAATGTTTGATAATTTATACAGTGCACTTACGAACGATGGTGTCTTAACAGACTCTATTGATAAATTTAAATCTTCTTTTCAAGACGAAGCTTATAGAAGAAAAGTGTTTGATTATATAACAAAACAAGGCTATTATAATTTAGATTTTGATAGATTTGAAAGTGGTTATTACTCAAAAGATGATATTGTTGAAGAAGAAGAACCAAAAGAAGTTTATATTGATTTTGATGAAAACGGCTTTGCTAATGTAGAAAAAACAGACGATCCTTCTCAAGTTTATAATAATTTTGAAAAAATTGACAGATCTATAAACTTTGATAATGATCCTTTTTTAAGAAAAGCTGTTTTAGATGAATATTTTTATGTTTCAAAGTTTGACGCAACAAAAATACCAGGCGTTAAAATTATAAGTGGCCCGACTGGTGCTGGTGCTGATCCTTCTTCTTATACTTTTGAACAGTATTTAGATGCAGAAAAAAATCACGCAAAAATAGAGCTTGGAGAAGATAAATATAATTTATTTTTAAAATATAAAGAGCAAGGAGATTTAAATTTAGAAGATATACCTGAAAATTTAAAACCTAGTTTTCAAAGAACTATAAACAGTGAAAAGACTAAAAGAAATAAAATTGTTTTAGAAGAATACACAAGAAAGCAAGGTAAAGCAGCTGATGAACGTTATGAGTATATTCAAGCTGGTTTAGTTAATGAGGAAGAACTAAATTTTTATAGTAACGACTATATAGAAGATTATACAAAGCTTGCTGATGAAGTTAAAAAATCTCAACCTCTTATCATAAGTGCAGGGGCCTTTTCATCAGCCGATTACACAAAAAAAGAAGAAGCTATAAAAGAGCTTTTAAGTTTTCAAAGTGAGTTTTTAGAAGCAAATGTTAAAAAAATAGAAAAAGATATAGACGATTACAATAAAACTTTATCTAAATACAATATAAAAGATGATAAAGATTTAAATTTATTTTTAAAAAATACTAACGTATCTTTAAAAACAAGACAAAACATTGTAGATCAAAACAATAATATATTAAACTCTGTAGCTAAGTATAAAAAAAGAGCTATAAAATTTAATAGTAAATCAGCTGCTTTAGACGCGTTAAGCAAAAACTATAGTTTTGGTTATAGAGCTAATTTAGCTTTAGAAAAAGCTGTTATAGGAGAAATAGGTTTACTTGTTACCGGCACTTTAAATACTGTTACAGGAAATGATATTCCACTTGTTCGTGATCTTTATAACGCACATATAGACTATAACGAAAGTTTAGAGCAAAAGCAAGAGTCTACACTGCCGGTTACTTTATCTATAAAAGATGGTAACTGGGACAATGCTGGTACTATTATAGGACAACAAATAGGTAATAATATTTTTAGTATTACTGGTGGTTTAGGTTACGGTACAGCTGTTAAAGCTTTAGCAAAAAAATATGTAAAAGCTGGTTTAACAAAACAGCTTGCTTTAAAAAAAGCTCAAAAAGTTACAAAAAACACTATAGGTGGTAGTTTTTTTGGTGTTGAAGGTGGTGGTAAATTAAGTAGAATAGAAATTGGTCAAAAAAACGCACAAACAAATATAGATTATTACCAAAATCTTTTAGAAACACAAGGGGGTTTAACTCAAGACGAAAGAGATAATTATAACAAAATAATAGCTGATAGTCAAGATTTTTTAAATATAAATTTTGGTGAAAAAGCTTTTTTAGCTTTAACTTACGGCACTATTGCAATGTACGCTGAAAGATTAGGTACTATGCGTTGGATAGATGACTTACAAAAAATGAGGCCTTTACTTCCTGATTTAAAAAGCACTATGAGACTAGGTAGTAATTTTTTAATTAAAAACCCAGCTATAGAACAGATTGAAGAAGTATCTACGCAAATTGGACATAATCTTATGGACAACATAGTACTAAAAGAAAATAAAAGTCTTATTGATGGTGTAGATGCTGATTTTTTTGCTAGTACATATATAACTACTCTAGCTATTGGAGGGCCTGGTGTTGCTTCTAACGCTAGAAATATTTTTAGAAGCGCTGTACAAACTAGAAAAGAAACTAAAAAGTTTGAAAATTTAACTGTAGAGTATATAGATAATCAAGATATACTTGATAATGGTATAGGTGATCTTCGTTCAAGTGATGCTAGACAGCTTAAAAAAAGACAAACTGAAATACTAGAAGAGCTAGCGTTACACGACACAAAAGTTTTAAATAAAATATCAAACTTAACCGCTCAGGAAGTAAAAAATGTTTTTGATATAGAATTAAAGCAAAGAAAGCTATATCAACAAGCTCAACAACTAGCTGCATCTGACGCTAACGTAGAGTCTTTAAATAAAAAAAGAAAACAATTAATAAAACAATACTCAGATCTTCAAGATCAAAAAGATCAAATAGTAGAAAAACCTGAAAAAGATTTACTTGAAGAAGCAAGTAAACAGTCTCTTGAAACCGGCACTCAAAGAATAAATTTACAAGTTAGCGTTAGTAAATATTTATTTAACAATGCTAACGTTAAAGGTATGGGTGGTGATGTTAATGTTTTGAAAAGTGAACAAGAAGTAGAAGACTTTTTTAATGCTGAGGTTGAAGCTGGTAATATTACAAGAGAAGCAGCTAATAAAGGTATTCAAAGTTATAAACTTACTAATAAAGACACTGGAACCGTTGGCGCTTTTGGAACTTATGTAAAAAACAAATTAGTTATATTTGAAGAAAACGTGTTATTTGGTTTGCAGTCAAGCGACGATGTAATTAGATCTGAAGCTGAAGAAGTAGCAATACATGAATATCAACATAGATTTGACGAAGATACAGGTTTAGTAAAAGACGGTAAAGTTGTTTCATCACATAAAAAATTTGTTACTGAAATAATAGCTCACATGAAGCAGCTATATAAAAACAATAATATAAGTGAAAAAAATTATAAAGAATTTTTAAGTAGAGTAAATCAGTATAAAACAAAAATAAATAAAAACAACGTTGTTAATCAAGCTGAACTATTAACTTTAATAGGTACAATGAAAAGAGCTGGTATAATAAACAAAGAGTCTTTTTCTGTTAACTACGCTATAAAATCTTTAATAAATAAATTTAAATCTTTTAAAAATAAAGATGCTTTTCATTTAATGAATATAAAAAGCGTTGATGATGTTCTTCGTTATATAGATCGTTTTAACGAAAAAGTTAAATCAGGCGTAGGTGTTCAATTACCTGACGATGAAGAAACTCAAGAAAAAGTTGAGTTTTCAAAAGGTTTTGTAGGTTTAGATCCTGACTTGTTAGTAAGTATAATAAAAACAACAGATAATAAAGCTCAACAAGCAGCAGCTTATGAAGAGCTTTTAAACCAATTTGATTTAATAGCTTTGAAAGCGTTACGTTACGATACTAGAAAAGGTGATATACCTAGAGAAAACGTTTTATCTGCGGCTAGAGAATTTTTACCTGGTATTGTGCAGAGGTTTGATCCTAACACGGCTAAGTTTTCAACTTTTGTAACTAGTAACATAGCGCCAAAAGCTCAACAAATATATGAAGGCTCTAAAAACTTAGTTTCTTCTGACGTAAGTATAGACGCTCCTGAAGCAAGACAGGTTGAAGATAAAACTACTGAACAGGCTACAAGTGAAATAAAAACAAGGCCTAAAACCAATATATTAAAAGACTTTATGCTTGTAGAAGAAAATAAAGTAAAGTCTGTAGTAAAGGTTAATAAAGGAGATACTTTTAAACAAGTAATATCAAACAACGCTGGTAATGTTGGTGAAGTAGTTTTTGATATACCTTCTAATAAAGTTATGAAAGGTGGTGATAATTTAACAGGTGTTACTAAATATAAAAAAGGTATGCCTATACCTTCAGAAGCTCAAAACATACAAAAGTTTTTTAGCGCAGGTAGAAACGCAGAGCTTTTTATAAAAACATTACCAATTACTAATGTTACTAGCAAAACAGCTGATATTGACAAAATTGGTGAAAACGTACCAGTTTCACGAAATGTTTATGGTCTTGCTATTGGTTTAAAAGGCTTACCGCTTGATTATTTTTATGAAGATTTTATTGATCCTACCGGTGAAATAACATCGCCTAGCGGTAGAAGTAAAGGGTTATCATCTCAACCTCCAGTCAAAAAATTAAAACAACAGTTTTTAAATCCTACAAAAGAAGTTATTGATCAGTTTAAACTAGATTTAGGTATAACACCTAGAGGTCAAGAAAATGTTTTTGATAGAGATATTGGTCAATTACTAAAAGGCATGGCTAGAGTTTATTCTATAAATGCTTCGTTATCTGCTGCACAAAGAATTTTAGAGCTACAGCCTAAAACAGAAGAAACAAAACAACAAATAGCTGATATTACAACAGCTCAAAGTAAATTAGCTTATTCTGCTGGTGAAAACATATCTATAGCAGATTTTATATCGAAACAAAGAAACGCTAAGGTTGTGTATACTAGCATGAACACTGGTACTATGGCTCAACGTAAAAAAGCTGTAGACACTTATGTTAATGATATAGTAAACAAACTACAACCTTTGTTTAAAGATTACCAAGGACTTATTGGTGTTTCAATGCTAGTTCAAAACAACATAATAAGTGATAAAAGTTTAAGAGACTACGCAAGAGCTGAAATAAGAAAAAAGGCTCCTTTTTTTACTAAACGATCAAAAGGTAATATTTACAGTAAAAAGAAATTAACTAGTAGTGTAGTAAATAATAGCACAGATCAACAGTTATTAGATTTAAATAGTAAAAACGTAAAAAACTTTACGTTAATGTGGAAAATAATAAACAAAGGCTTACAAAACGATCCTACACTAGCAAGTGTTTTGTTTCACTTTTTTGATGTATCACAAAATGAAGGTGCTCATTTACAAAGATTAGGTGCTGAACTAATATATATTGATAGAGCTATAAAAAGCTATTATTTTGAGCATGCTTTGCAAAACGTTAACACTTATCAATTTTTATTGAGAGCAGCCGCTACACAAAATGAAAATGATTTTAACGAAACTTTAGAGTCTTTAAAGAAAAACTATAAATTGATAGCAATATCTAGTAAAGATAATAAAAAAATAGATAAAGCTGGTTTTAAAAATGTAATGTCTTTAGATGGTAGCTGGAACGTTTTTACTAGTAACTGGTGGGAAAGATATTTTAATAAGTTTGTAGCTCAAATAGATGGCGGTATAAATCCAGAAAGTTTAATTGCTGTTGGTGAAAAAATTAGTTTAGCTGAAAAGCTAGGTATAAACGCAAAAGGTGAACCTAGACACGTTAGATTAGACGCAGAGACTGGTAACAATATATCTGAAGCAGCTCAAAACGCAAGACCAATACAAAAATACGCAAATTTTTCTAGAGGTATGAGTACTTTTGATTTTGATGAAACATTAATTATTGAAGGTAAAAACTTTATTGAAGCTACAAAAGACGGTGAAACTATAAAAATCAGTAGCGCACAATGGCCAATACAAGGACCTGAGCTTCAAGCTCAAGGTTATAAGTTTAACTTTGATGATTTTGTAAACGTAAGAGGCGGCATAGACGGTCCTTTATTACAAAAAATGCGTAATCAAATTGAAAAGTTTGGTTCTAGTAATGTTTTTGTTTTAACAGCTAGACCACAACAAAGTGCTACAGCAATACATGGCTGGTTAAAAAGTAAAAATATAAACATACCTTTAAAAAACATAACTGGTTTAGGTAATAGTACTGGTGAAGCAAAAGCTCTTTGGATGGCTGAAAAGTTTGCGGAAGGTTATAATGACATGTACTTTGTTGATGATGCGTTGCCTAATGTTGAAGCTGTTAAAAACGTACTAGAACAGCTTGATGTTAAATCTAAAGTTGTACAAGCTAAACTTAACTTTAGTCAAGGCATGAGTGTTGATTTTAACAAGATAATTGAAGATGTAAAAGGTATAGACGCTAACAAAAGATTTAGCGCTGTAAAAGCAAAAAGAAGAGGTGCTGGTAAAGGTAGATTTAGATTTTTTATACCACCATCACACGAAGACTTTTTAGGTTTACTATATAACTTTATGGGTAAAGGTGAAGCTGGTAATAGACATAGAGAGTTTTTTGAAAAAACTTTACTAAAGCCTTTAAATAGAGCTTACAGAGAGCTTAACGCAGCTAAACAAGCTATAGCAAGTGACTATAGAAGTTTAATTAAAAAATATCCTGATTTAAGAAAACTAATTAATAAAAAAACTCCTGATGGTGATTTTTATTATTCAGATGCTATAAGAGTTTATTTATGGGATAAGTTTGGTTTTAATATTCCAAACACAAGTAAAGCAGATCAAAAGCAGTTGGTAGATCTTGTAAAATCAGATAAAGATTTAAAAGCGTTTGCAGATGGTGTTGGTAAAATATCAAGAGTAAAAGAAGGTTATGTTGAACCTACAGAAAACTGGGAGGGTGGTGATATAAAAACTGATTTAGCAGACGCTACAAATAGAGTTGGTAGAAAAAAGTATTTTGCTGAGTTTATAGAAAATACAGGCGAAATATTTAGCAAAGAAAATTTAAATAAAATAGAAGCTGCTTATGGTAATAGCGTAAGAGAAGCTATAGAAGATTCTTTATATTCTATAATAAACGGTACTAATAGACCTACTGGTAATAATAAAATGGTAAATGCGTTTTTAGATTATTTAAATGGATCTGTAGGTGCTACGATGTTTGTTAACATTAGATCAGCTGTTTTACAGCAATTATCTTTTGTTAACTTTATAAACTTTGCAGATAATAATATATTTAAAGCTGCAGCCGCTTTTGCTAATCAAAAACAGTTTTGGTCTGATTATGTAACTCTATTCAACTCTGACATGTTAAAACAAAGAAGAGCTGGTGCAGCCTTTGATCTTAATGCAAATGAAATAACTAAAGTGGTTGGTAAAGCAAAAACTGTAACTGATAAAGTTAGAGCTGTTATAAAGTATTTATTACAAAAAGGTTTTTTACCTACCCAAATAGCTGATAGTAATGCTATAGCTTTAGGTGGCGCTAGCTTTTACAGAAACAGAATAAACACTTATGTAAAGCAAGGTATGTCACAAGCAGAGGCACAGAAAAAAGCTTTTGATGATTTTCAAGAACTAGCAGAATCAACACAGCAGTCTGCTAGACCAGATAAGCTTTCAATGCAACAAAGATCTGCTTTAGGTAGATTAATATTAGCTTTTCAAAACGTAACATCACAGTATGCTAGATTAACTAAAAAAGCTGGTCAAGATTTAATTAATAGAAGAAAATCACCACCGTATAAAAATCAAGCTCAAAGTGATATGGCTAACTTATCAAGAATAGTTTATTACGGCGCTGCTCAAAGTATTGTATTTTATAGTTTACAAACAGCTTTATTTGCCGCTATGTTTGAAGAAGATGACGAAGAAGACGAAGAAAAAACTAAAAGATTTTTTGATAGAAAAAAAGATAGAGTAGTAAGTGGTGTTATAGACTCGTTTTTAAGAGGTACTGGTGTAGGTGGTGCTGTTATATCTACGATAAAAAACATTGCTGATAAATATACTCAAAACAAAGAAAAAAGTCAATTTATTAAATCTAAAGATCCAGCGTGGATGCAAGTTTTAAGTCTTTCACCACCTATAGATATTAAAATTAGAAAATTAAAATATGGTGAAAGAGACTTTGTAGAAAAAGGAGATGTAATGAGACACATGAAAACTTTTGATATTGATAATCCTGTTTGGTCAGCTACAACAAACATTATTGAAGGAGCTACAAACGCACCTGTTAACAGATTATATGAAAAAACGATGAATGTTAGAGAAGCCTTAGATGCTGATAACAGTTTTTGGCAAAGGTTGTTTATGTGGGCTGGTTGGAGCCGCTGGAACTTTGGTATTGAAAATGAAGAAATAGAAGTTGCTAAAGAAGAAGTAAAAGCTGTAAATAAAAAATTACAAAAGAAAACTAATAGAAGTAGAAGAGGTAGAAGAGGTGGTAGATAATGAAACGTTTTTTGTTATGTGTAATTTTACTTACAACTTGTGAAAAAATTGATGACGACGGTTTTAGAGTTTTTAAAATAAAAAAAGGTGAACATAGATCTGGTACATATTTACATAATGACGCGCCTTATAAAATAAACTTTTTAGTTAAAGTTACAGAGTCAATGATATATGATTTTGGTGGTAATACTAGAGANCAATACGATGTAAATAAAATATANGGCTTTAGTGACTTTGGTCAAATACATCAAGAAGCNTCTATAAGACTTGGTTGGTCATATTATACTGAAGGTGAAAGAGCTGGTGAGCTGTGGTTTAGATGGTTAAAGCACACTTGGGGTCAACATAAATCAGGTGATTTAATGGAAGTTGAAGTTGATGAGATATATAATGTTACTATAGAGCAAAGATTAATACATTATATTTTTACTATAAACGGTAAAGAGTTTATTGTTGATAGAGATATAGAACAAAACAGAAGATTAGATTATATAGATAGATATTATTTATACCCATATTTTGGTGGTCAAAAAACAGCGCCACACGATATAAAAATTAAAATAAAAGAATGAAAAAACTTATTATACTACTTTTAATAACTTTAGTTTCTTGTGCAGCACCAAAAAGTTGTTGTGGTCAAGATTTACAGTCATTGTTAAAATTTTCTACGTTTTACGCAGCGGTAAATGGTGGTACATCATTATCAGATGTTGATGTGTTTTCTGTAGATAATGGCTTATCAACTAGCACAATATCTACGCCATACGATTACAACTTAACAGTTGGACTTCGTAAAATAGCTAGATTTGGTTATGAAAACAAAGCACAAACATTTTATGATGGCACTGAGTCAAACTATAGCGACGCTGCTACAGTTGGTAAAATTAGAGGTTTAGAGTATTTAATTGAAATAGATTACAAAAGACAAGAAGGTGTAGACTATACAGATCAACATCATTTTGTACGTTGGAGTTCTGATGATGGTTGTGATAGCGAAGTTTGTATAAACTTCTTTGCTTTAAAGCTAGAATACTTACAAGATGGTTTTGCTGATGTAGAATACTTTGAAGCATCAGAGAGATACAGATATAGAAAACACAAAAACTTATCTTGGAATATAGGTTTAGCGCATAGACTAGCTGAGCCATATGGTTATAACCCGTTAGATGAGTGGATGTTATCAAACGGTAATTTACACTACACGTATTTAGCTTTACAAGAAGGTTATAATGTAGATGTAGCTAATTCAGTATATACAGATCCAAACGGTGAAGTTGTAGCTACAAGCGCAGAAGTATGGGAAGCTGTAGTAATACCACAAGTATTATCTGATTATACAGAGAAAAAACGAAACGAGCTTGANAGAATAATACAACACTCTNTTGTAGTTGGTTTTGATTATTATAAATACAACAAACAAACATGGTTACANGCATGGGGTAATTTAATGCCATATCATTATGATAGTGGTAACGAGTTCTCATATCACAACTTTAATGACGGTGAACAGTGGTATGATTATAGCGGTGGACTAATATACGGTATAAAAGTAAANAAAANCTTAGGTTATTTCTTTGAAGGTAAATACAATAAGTATTGGAATAGAGAGTGGTACGACTTTAAGTTTGGCGTAAATTATGTAATATTATAACTTATAACTACTCACTAAAATGGCAAAAGAATTAAATGAAGATACTAGCTTTAAAATAAGCGTAAAAACATTGATAGCAATAGGTGCTGGGTTATCAGCTTTAATAGGTATGTGGTTTACANTACAAGCCGATATTGCAGAAGCAAAAGAACTACCAGTNTCAACACCAGAAGTTACACGTATGGAGTTTGATATGAAAGATCAATTAGTTAGACAAACAATTATGTCTACACAAGAAGATGTTGCAGAGATAAAAGAAGATATAAAACGTATTGAAGAAAAAATAGACAAACTAAGATGAAATACGTTTTAATAATGATATTTGTTTTTATGTCAGTAACGACTTTTGGACAAATAAAAGTAATTCAGTTTAACGCTGAGTGGAATAAAACAAATCAAGTGCCTTGGGTACAAGAGTTAAAAGACTGTAAAACTATAAGTTTTATTGACATCGGTAAAAACGCTGATGATGCTAAAAAACATAAAATCGCAGTCATACCTACTATAATTATATTTAAAGACGGAGAAGAAGTTGCTAGGTTTCAAGCTGATTTAAGCTTTAAAATGGTAGCAACACGTGAAGATATACAAGAAGAAATAGATAATCAATTAATGAGCGACTTTTAACATGCCAGGATCAGAAAGACAGAATAATATGTTTGAGGCTACTATAGGCTATGTACAAAGTGGTAATCCACTTAAAAAAACTAGCTGTGGTAGACGTAGAAATACTGGTTCACCTTTGTTTAAAGCAGAGCCACGTAGAACTATAGGTAAAGGTAAAAACTTTAATAAAGTTGCTAAAGATAAAAGCGCTAGAGGTGGTGCTGCCGGTGGCGGTATGACTGAAAAAGGTGTTAGAGAATATAAACGTAAAAATCCTGGTAGTAAATTAAAAACTGCCGTAACTGGTAAAAATCCATCAAAAAAAGATGCAGCAAGACGTAAATCGTTTTGTGCTAGATCAAGAAGCTGGAAAAGCGAAAGAGGTTTAGCTGCTCGTAGACGTTGGAGATGTTAAAACAAATAATATGAAAAAACAATCAGCATTAAAACTAAAAAAGTCACCTGCACTAGCAAAGCTTAGCGCTAGTTGTAAAGCAGCTGCAAAAAGAAAATTTAAAGTATATCCATCTGCATACGCTAATATGTGGGCTGCTAAAACGCAGAGACAAGGTAAGTGTTAAATGTATACGCAAAGTAATAATCCGTTTAAAAAACGTATGGGTGATTTTAAACACTCAGACGCACCAGATGCTAAAGGTAAGTTTAAAAGCTTGTCAGCTTCAGGTTTAGCTAGTTGGATGATTAAGTCTCGTAAAGGTAACTTGTCTAGAATTATTAGTAGTTTAAATCAACAAGTTGTTTTTAATAGAGGTAAAAATCCTAGTTATGCAGCTAAAATGAAAAGAACTATGAATATAGTTAGAAAACGTTTAGGTAAAAAGAAAGATGAGTAAAGCGTATAGAGGTGTTTTAAAAGCTAGAATAAATAAAGTTTATGGTGGTGATGTTACTGTTAATAAGTGTAGACGTTTAAAAGCTAGAAAAGAAGCTACAGCTAGAGATAAACAGTTGTGCAATTGGTTTATTAACATGCAGACTAATAGACCAAATCCTATAACTAAACGTAAAGATCCACTTGTTGGTACTGGTAAAAAACCAAAAGGCAGTGGTAGACGCTTATACACTGATGAAAACCCAAAAGATACAGTACGTATTAAATTCGCCACTCCTAGTGATGCTAGGAAGACTGTAGCGAAAGTTAAAAGAATAAATAAGCCTTACGCACGTAAGATA
>FUFK010041599.1_pt1 | contig 23032 bp, 23 predicted proteins | sample 1021851 | NCBI WGS metagenome assembly FUFK01 (sample SAMEA51879418, study PRJEB19060) | metagenome | reverse complement strand
GATGACCACACACTTGACGAGGTGATGGCCGTCCCAGACAGATCTGTTGTTCTGGTACCAAAAGGGTATCATCCTGTTGGCGCACCGCATGGCTATGAAAGCTATTATCTGAATGTGATGGCCGGGCCGAAACGGGTGTGGAAATTTCATAATGATCCAGATCATGAATGGATCATCAGCGCATAAGCACAGCAAACAGATAAGCAGCGTTAAAGAGGGCAAAAGTGAAATTACGTTTGGGAATGTCACCTATTTCATGGAGCAATGATGATCTGCCGCAGCTTGGTGGTGAGACTAGTTTGCAAACATGTCTTGTTGAAACGCGCAAAGCTGGCTTCACTGGAACAGAAACGGGGGGCAAGTTCCCAAAGGATGCTGCTGCTCTATCTGCCGTTTTAGGAGCGCATGATCTGGCGCTTGTCTCAGGCNGGTATTCTGGCACACTTATTAATAACAGCCTTGAAGGGGAGCTGGAGTGCATCGCTGAACAGCTGGCCCTTTTCAAACAGTGTGGCGCGTCTNTGATNGTTTATGGNGAGACCNATGAAACTGTGCAGAACCNACAGGAACGCCCGCTCAGCAGCCGNCCAAAGCTNGAAGATTTTGACGTTGCTGCCTACGGACGCCGTCTGACCATGCTGGCAGAACATTGNGCAGCTGAAGGGGTGCCGTTGAGCTTCCATCACCATATGGGCACTGCCGTGGAAACAGAAGCTGAACTTGATCTGCTGATGAGCCATACCGGCGCGGCTGTAAATCTGCTTCTGGATACTGGTCATCTTGTGTTTGCTGGCGGGGATAATCTGCAGGTGGTAAAAAATCATGGCCACCGGATCAATCACGTCCATACCAAAGATATCCGCGAAAATATTTTAGCAGCGGTGAATAAGGATAAGCAGAGCTTTCTGGATTGTGTTTTGGATGGGGTGTTCACGGTTCCAGGTGATGGATTNATAGCCTATGATCCCATTATGGCGGCTTTATATGAAACTGGCTATGAGGGTTGGGTGATTATTGAAGCTGAACAGGACCCGGCGAAAGCGAACCCGCTTGTCTATGCTAGAATGGGCTATAACGCATTAGAGGCATCACTGACCAAAGCTGGTTATCGGATAGATGCCTGATCTGCTTTGTATGGGGGAGCCGTTGCTGGAATTTAACCAGCAGCCAGACGGGCGTTATCTGGAAGGCTTTGGCGGGGATACATCCAACTGTGCGATTGCCGCCGCCCGTCAGGGAGCTACTGTAGGTGTCTTGGCCCAGCTTGGCACAGACAGATTTGGGCAAAAAATTCTGGACTATTGGGCAGAAGACAATATTGACATCTCAGCTGTGACATCTGTCGGCGATGCGCCTACAGGAATTTATTTTGTCACGCATTCTGGTGATGGACATGACTTCACCTATCGGCGTAACGGCAGTGCGGCCAGTTTAATGAGCCGCTCTGACCTGGCCCGGCCTTCTGTTTCTGCGGCGCTGTCCTCCTGCCAGATTCTGCATCTCTCAGGCATCTCTCAGGCGATTTCTGAGAGCGCAGCAGATGCTTGCTTTGCCGCTATGGATACTGTGCATGCCGCAGGTGGCAAAGTCAGCTACGATCCCAATCTGCGCTTGAAATTATGGTCACTGGATAAGGCTCGCTCTGTCATCCATCAGGCGATGTCCTGCTGTGATATTGCTCTGCCAGGCCTTGACGATGCCCGTTTGCTGACCGGCCTGCACGAGGCAGGGGATATTGCAGATTTTTATCTGCAGTTAGGGGCTGAGATTGTCGCTTTGACCCTCGGCGTAGCAGGCACCCTTATCGCCACACCNGACAGGCGGGAACAGGTCCCACCCTATGTGGTTGAGGCGGTGGATGCCACAGCCGCAGGCGATACATTTGACGGGGCCTTTCTGGCGGAATATCTNANNGGACGTGATGCNTTAGCTGCGGCCCGTTATGCTAATGCAGCGGCGGCTTTGTCCACCACAGGCTATGGGGCAGTTGCCCCGATGCCAACACGTGCAGAAGTTGAAGCCTTGCTTACGGCCTAGATTACGGCCCGTTCCAGCAAGGGCTGGTTTGCTGCTATCCGCTCATAAGAAAAACAGCTAAAATCTAGGCTCTGCCAGGCCCCATGCGTGATCCATTCTGATATGCCACGCCCGACTGCAGGGGATTGCTGCAGCCCATGCCCTGAAAACCCATTTGCAAAGATGAAATTGCTGACATCTGGATGCGGGCCAAGCACCGCATTGTGATCAAGCGTGTTAAAAGCATAATGTCCGGCCCAGGACGAGGTGACCTTTATTGCTTCAAATTGAGGAATGCGTGTGGCGATCAGCGGCCAAACATGGTCCTGCCAAATATTCTGATCTTCATCAAAATCATCAAACGCGACTGCCGAGTCAATATGCGGCGGGCTGCCTGCCATATAATCTGCACGCCCATATTGGCGCATATGGATACCTGACGGGTCAATTGTCAAGGGCAGGGGTCTGTCCAGCGGCCTTTCAGCAGAAAAGATCCANGTATAGCGNTTGCGCGGCTCAACTGGCAGCNCAATTCCAGNCATNNCAGCAACATCAGCGGCCCGTGGCCCAGCNGCATTCACCACGACCCCGGCTGAGATCCGTTCCCCAGTAGCAAGTGTCACGCTATCAATTTTCTGGCCACGCGCGGTGGTGNTTANTGCAGTAACTTCATTTTGGATATACTCCACACCTGCCTTGCGGGCAGATCTGCGCCACCATTCAAACATGGTGTTGCCCTCAAAATATCCCTCATCTTTCAGATTATGGCTGCCAAGCAGAATATCATCTACATGATAAAACGGGTAATCCGCTTTGATCTCATCTGCTCTCATTAGTTTTGTGCCTGCCCCCAAGGCAGCCTGCACCCTTTGATTTGCGCGCAGCTGTTCGGCAAAGTTCTCATTATCAGCCAGATACATATAGCCAAACGCATCAAGGGTCAGGTCGGGGAACTCATCATCGCCGCCCATGTAGTGCCTGAAGTTTTTCACATACTCTGCGGTGAACTGAGAAATTCGGATATTGATCTCAGTAGAAAATTGTTGGCGTACGCAGGAATTGGTGCGCGAGGTAGAGGCAAATTCATAGCTGGGGTCACGTTCAACCACTAGAATTCGCCCTTTAAAGTCAGAGTGCTGAGATAAAAACCAGGCAATGGAGGACCCAATAATCGCTCCGCCAATAATCACCACATCAAAGCTTTGTGCAGACGTNGTCGNAGGATAAAGTTGGGCTGACATTTNTTGTCCCTNATGAATACTTTNAAGCTNTGTTCAGTTTGGGTGATATTTTTGCAGAGTCAAAAAATATTTTTCGTGATTCTGGCCTGAGGCCGATTTTTATGATATTCCCGCTGTGCGTCGGTGCGGCTCTTATCTAAAAGAGAAATAAATATATGGCCAATCCTATTATTCTTTATCTGCGACCGTTCTTGCAATGCTGGGCTNCNCTAGCTGTGTTTCTTGTTTTCTTGACTGNNATCATNCTTTTNNNTCCTGCCAGACTGATGGTTTGAAGTTTGATCATGCTCAGCTTCGTGCGACACCCCCAAATGCGCCCGTTTCAGCTGGCTATCTTCAGATCATTAATACCACCGGTCAGACCCAAACGCTTGTTTCAGCCTCAGCACCTTTTGCAAAACGGGCTGAAATTCATGATATGAAACACGATTCAGGCGTTATGAAAATGTATGAAATTGAGAGGGGGCTTGCTGTTCCAGATAGACAAACGGTCGCGCTGATGCCAAAAGGACGTCATCTGATGTTTATGGATCTTGACCGGCAGTTAAAAGAGGATGATATTTTCTCGGTTACTCTTGAATTTGTCCCTTGTGGTCGAGTTACGTTGCCCTTTCATGTAACCAGACTACCCGGACTTGTACACACTCACGGGGAAACACACACAAAAGGACACAAACAAAAAGACCATGACCATAAACAGCANGACCANAGTCACTGATANAAGCGCAGNATTGTGACAATACAGAACAAACGCTCAATATTATTGTGGGGACTTGGCTTTGTTTTATTGCTAGGCTTGGCCTTTTCGGTCTCAGAATATCTGGCCCGCCAATGGATNCCGCGCACCCAGACGGGGTTTGAAATTGGGGCTCCTTTTCAGCTNACTGACCACACTGGGCAGNTAGTAACAGAAGNGATTTTTACCGGCCGGGCNTCTGCTGTATTTTTTGGCTTTACCCATTGCCCGGAGATTTGTCCCACAACNTTGAATGACCTAGCCAATGCCAGACAGGCACTTGCGGAGGGCAGGGAAAAGTTGCAGATTGTTTTTATCACCCTTGACCCGGAACGAGACACGGTTGAGGTGTTGAAAGATTTCATTCCTTATTTTGGCGAACAGAGTCACTGGCATCACCGGTAAGCCTGAAAATGTTCTGCANCTGGCCAGAGACTGGGGTATTTTTTGGGAACGCATTCAGACATCTGGTGGCGGCTATACTCTTGATCATACCGCCACGGTCTTCTTACTAAACGAACAGGGCCGGATGACGGGCACAATCGATATTGCCGAACCGCCTGACGTAGTTGAAGCCAAGTTGAAAAAACTGGTTACCCGTCTTTAACTGTCTTCATCGCTCAGCCAAAAACGCTCAGATCAGGCCGGTGTGACCAGAAATCATATTCACGTTCAATTGCACGGGCAACGCGCAACAAAATTGCTTCTGAAAATGGCTTGCCAACCAGCTGTACAGATAAAGGCAGGCCGTTTGCATCAAACCCGATAGGAAGGCAGATAGCAGGTAGGCCGAGGAAATTTACAGGCCGCGTATTATGCCCAATACGCTGCATCAACGGAGCCGCCTCCGGATTGGCCCCGACATCACTGTCTTTTATNGTTGGCAATGCAAATGGCCAGACAGGGGCCATAAACAGATCTACTTTGTCAAACAGGTCAGGCAATGTACGTGCAATGAAATCCGCGCGGCACGCCTGCAGCCGCCGGTAATTACCATCTGATGTGAAAATGCCGGTCAAAACGCGCATTAATGTCTGATCATTCAGCAATTCTGGCCGGTCTAGAATTGTCTTTTTATGCACGTGTGCTGCCTCTGTGGCGATCAGCAGCACATTCAGTGGGTTTGTTGCTTCAATGCCCTCAATTACCAGATCATGGCATATCGCTCCGAGCTGTGCACAACGCTCAAAACAGCTGGCAACAGGGTCAGCCACCTCTGCTGTACTTCCAGTCAAAAAATANCGTTCAGCAAGACCTATGCGGATACCTTCAAGCCCGTCTTCAAGTCCGTTCAGGTAATCTGGCTGTTCTGTATTAATGCTCTGATTATCTTGTGCATCATATCCAGCTAGAACAGACAAGCATTGCGCACTGTCCCTGACGCTACGGGACAGAGGGCCAACAGTATCGAGCGCATTTGACAGTGCAAAGACACCGGTGCGCGAGACAAGCCCTTGGGTCGGTTTCACTCCAACCAGCCCACAAGCCGCCGCTGGCAGACGGATTGACCCACCTGTATCACTGCCCAGCGCAGCAGGGACAATCCCAGCGGCAACCACCGCCCCTGACCCAGATGAGGAGCCGCCGCAGATATAGGCCGGATTCCAGGGGTTCTTGGGTGTTCCTGCATAAGCATTATGACCAGTTACCCCTAACGCATATTCTACAGAAACCAACCTTCCGCAGTCGATCGCCCCTGCAGAATCCAGTTTGTCAATAACAGTTGCGGTGCGGGATGCAGTTTGTCCTTCATAGGTTTTTGAACCTCCCTCATGAGGCCAGCCAGACCCGTCTTTGAAAGTGCGGCCATACAGCTCTTTATGCGCCAGTGGAACAGCTTTAAGCGGCAAAGTTTTGCCGGGTTGCTGCGGCTGGCTGAGCTGCGTGACCTGTTCCTGGGCAAACGCCTCATCTGTGAAGCGCACCGCATCTAGCTTGCGGCCAAGCTGGTTAAGGGCGTCTGTGACCTCTAGTACGCGTTTGCCTGTGCCATCTGGGTGGGTCTGTGCAGCGTTCTTATAAAAATCAACAGACAGATATAGGCTCATGTCCTGTCTCCTACCTGTGCATACTGCATAAAAATTTCTCTAACCGTGCGCTTATGTTGTTCATCTAGCGGATAGCTGGCCAATTGCTCCAACAATGTGCCGCTGGTCTCAAGGGCAAGGTTCACTTGTGCGTCTGATATGCCAGCCTGACGAAGCTCATCACAGATTGTCTGTCTGCGCCCATCATCTTTCTCTGCCATGCCGGGCTCCTTTTTATGTTCCAAACTTGGTTGCGCATAACCATGTCAGGTTCTGGACGTCGCTGCAACTTTGTGTCACGCTTTCAAACATGCCACATGAACATCATGACCATCCGCACAGCCTGTTGCCGCCTGAACCAGAATTACGAGTTAAGGCACTGGAAACCATTCTGGTTGAAAAAGGACTTGTTGATCCAGAAGCCCTTCAGCTTATCATTGACACCTATCAGCATAAAATCGGCCCGCAGATTGGGGCCCGGCTTGTTGCGCGGGCNTGGGCTGATGCCCGATTCAAGGACCGATTGTTAAATGACACGGATACGGTTTTGGCTGAGGCAGAACTGGCTGGACGACAGGGTGAACATGTCGTGGTTGTTGAAAATACGGCAGATACACATAACCTTGTGGTCTGCACTTTGTGCAGCTGCTATCCCTGGCCGCTTTTGGGCATTCCGCCAGGCTGGTATAAATCAGATAATTACCGTCGGCGGGCAGTGCGCGAGCCGCGGGCAGTATTGGCTGAGTTTGGCTTGACCCTTCCAGAGACAACACGCATCAGGGTGTGGGACTCAACAGCTGAAATACGCTATCTNGTCCTGCCGCAATGCCCTGAACAGGCCANCAACCTCTCAGAAGATGAATTNGCCCAATGGGTAACCAGAGACAGTATGATTGGCGCTGGCCTGCCTATCTGCCCTGCAGACAGCAATATGCAGAAGGAGGGCTGAATGGCAAGGGTAAAGCCGCCACTCTCTGCTGCGGGCAGGGTTCATGATATGGGTGGTCAGCCTGGCGGGCCTGTGCCTATAGACCCGCAAGGTCAGCCTGTTTTTGCNCAAAACTGGCAGGCCCGCGCTCTTGCTGTCACAGTTGCTGCAGGCGGGTTGGGTAAATGGACTTTGGATGAATCCCGGCATGCGCGTGAACGTCTGCCTGCAGAAGATTATATGGCCTATGGCTATTATGAAAAATGGATGGCCGGGTTGGCAACGCTTCTGGTTGAACATGACCTGGTCACCATTGACGAGCTAGGGTCTGGTCAAGTAGCTGCTGACGGTGCACGAGGGGTTGAACAATATGACCCTGTCCCTCCAACGGCGGCACAGGTCAGGGCGGCTCTTGCCCGGGGCGGCCCGTCTTGGTGACCAGAAAGAACGCCGCCGCGCTATGCNTGCGGCCAGAAGGTTCAGGTGTTAAGCCCTGACAGCGCGGCACGCCAGCCTGGCGGTCATACACGTCTGCCTGCTTATGCGGCGCATCAGACAGGGGTTATCATCAGCCATCATGGCAGCCATGTGTTGCCTGACAGCAATGCCCATGGACTAGGTGAAAACCCGGAACATCTTTATGGAGTGTGTTTTTACGCGAATGATCTCTGGCCGGAACAGGTAGGCAGCAAAGATGAAGTATGTCTGGATTTATGGGAATCNTATCTTGTGGCAGTAGATGCATGATTAGACAAATGGAAGAAGATACCACACANAGCTTTTCTGATGCGCCTGCGTTTTCTGCTGTCTGGCATGCCCAGCTTTTTGCCTTGACCACTCATTTATATGACCAGGGGCTATTTTCATGGCCACAATGGACAGCGACACTTGCCCACCACATTCAGGCTCAGAGAGATGATTTAGAAAACAATGAAGATACAGAAGACAATTATTATCAGGCTTGGATGGCAGCTTTGACCAGCTGCTTGATGGATCAAGACATTACAGATTTCAGGCAGCTTCAGCTGATGCAGGAGAGGTGGGCATCTGCCTATCTGTCCACACCGCATGGCCAGCCAGTACGCCTCCCAGAACTAAGTTAAGAACCCCCTGTTTTCAGGCGTTTTTTTAATCAAANATCTGTTTTTATGCAGACAGGACAGGTCTGTCATGCTAGGTTCTCGCCATCTGAATATATATTGAGAGGAATGAGGACATCATGGCTGAGATGATGCCCCAGAGCGCACTGGTTCCTGACAGTGACTACATCATTATTGGTGGCACAGGTGATCTGGCTCTTCGGAAAATTTTCCCGGCCCTTTTCTGGCGGTTTCTTGACGGTCAGGTAACGTCATCTTTCCGTCTGATAGCCGCTGCCCGTCAGGAAATTAGCAAGAAGGACTTTGCAGACCGGCTACGGCCTTTTTGTGAAGAGGCACTGTCCCATGCTGATACAAAAGATGCTGATTTTAAGTCGTTCCTGAAGCTTGTTCATCTTGTAAAACTGGATATCCTGTCTGGCGAGGGGGCTGATAGGCTGGCCACGCTGGTCCATGAAAAAGCAAAGGCTGACCGGCCATGCATTTTTTATCTTGCGGTTGCCCCGTCTCTGTTCGGGCCTAGTTGTCAGCTATTAAAATCGGCTGGCGTTGTGCTACCGCAAAGCCGTTTGGTGGTCGAAAAACCGCTAGGTCATGATTATGCGTCTGCAGAGGCGATTGGAACAGAATTGCAGGCGGTGTTTGATGAAAAGCAGATTTACCGGATCGATCATTATCTGGGAAAAGAAACCGTTCAGAATCTTATGGCGTTGCGGTTCGCTAATGTCATTTTTGAATCTCAATGGAATAATGCCGCGATTGAGCATGTTCAGATCACTGTTGCTGAAACGGTTGGAGTGGGCCAGAGGGCTTCTTATTATGATGACAGTGGGGCGATCCGGGATATGGTGCAGAATCATATTTTGCAGCTGGTCTGCCTGGTCGCAATGGAGCCGCCTTCCCATTTTGATGCAGATCAGGTGCGTGATGAAAAGCTGCGAGTGCTGCGCGCGCTGCGTACCCCTGATCTGGGTGATGTCATGCGGGGGCAGTATCAGGATTATGAGGCTGAGCTGGGCAAATCCTCCAATACAGAAACCTATGTTGCACTAAAACTGGCGGTGGATAACTGGCGCTGGGCGGGGGTGCCGTTCTATGTACGTACGGGTAAAAAGCTGGCCACACGGGCCAGCGAAATCGTCATAACTTTTAAGAGCAAACCCCATGACATTTTTGCCAATGGTCGCAGCNCTGCTGACCAGGATGANNTGCCAAACAGATTGATCATCCGTCTTCAGCCCGCNGAAGGNGTGAAATTACAACTGATTTCGAAAGAACCTGGTCCTGGCGGAATGCGCCTGTTTCCGGCTGAGCTGAATCTGTCTTTTGATGACACCTTTGGCGGCCGCCTGCCGGATGCCTATGAACGGCTGCTGATGGATACAGCCAGAGGCAATCAGACGCTGTTTATGCGTCATGATGAAGTGCTGGCAGCGTGGGCCTTTATTGACCCTATTTTACGTGATACAGCTGAACGGCCGCCTNCTTTATATAAAGCAGGCACATTTGGGCCTGAAGATAATTTATNNGGACAGGGGCCGTCTTTTTGGATTGATCCCCAGAGTGATTTCCAAAGTGATCAGCCGGACANTTACAGTTAATCGGAAAGGGGCTGCCTATTCATGTCTGAACTTCATCCCAGATTAGCTGAAATTATTGACAGGATTGAGCGGCGAAGCCATGCCACACGTGTAGCCTATCTCGACCAGATTGATGAAATGCNCAGTGATGGAGACAGCGACCGGAGGAATGTGTCCTGTTCCAATATGGCCCATGTTGCGGCGGCTGCCGGGGAAGATAAGGCCGACATTCTGGCACAGTCGGATACATTGAAACCCAATATTGCTATTGTCACAGCCTATAATGATATGCTCTCTGCCCATCAGCCCTATGAAGGCTATCCCCAGCTAATTAAGGCAGCGGCTCGTCAGGCCGGGGCAACCGCTCAGGTAGCTGGTGGGGTGCCGGCAATGTGTGATGGAGTGACACAGGGTCGGCCAGGCATGGAACTATCCCTGTTCAGCCGCGATATTATTGCCCTGTCCACAGCTGTCGCGTTGTCCCATAATGTCTATGATGCGGCNCTCTGCCTTGGGGTATGTGATAAAATTGTGCCTGGCCTTGTGATGGGNGCNCTNGCTTTCGGACATCTGCCGGTGATTTTCGTGCCTGCCGGGCCGATGTCATCTGGTCTGCCAAATGCAGAAAAAGCACAAATCCGCAAAGCCTTTGCCAGAGGGGAAATTGGCCGTGATGCGCTGCTGAAAGCAGAAAGTGAGGCCTATCATGGTCCAGGGACCTGTACCTTTTATGGCACGGCAAATTCAAACCAGATGCTGATGGAAGTGATGGGCCTGCATCTGCCTGGTGCAGCCTTTGTCCATCCGCATTCTGACTTGCGTCATGCGCTGACCACAGCAGCGACCCATCATGCCGCTTCCATTAGTCTGCGCTCGGTAACGCCAAGGCCAATTGGAAAATGCCTTGATGCGCGCAGCTTTGCAAATGCGATTGTGGGATTGCATGCGACTGGCGGGTCAACCAATCATACGCTTCATCTGCCGGCAATGGCCGCGGCAGCAGGAATTGATCTGCGCTGGCAGGATTTTGCTGATCTCTCTGATATTGTGCCGTTGCTAGCTCGGATCTATCCGAACGGCCAGGCAGATGTAAACCATTTTCATGCCGCTGGCGGGATGGGTTTTGTGGTCAGTGAATTGCTAGCTGCTGGCCTGCTTGACGGCAGTGCAGCAACGATCTGGGGCAAAAACCTTGCTGATTATGCTGTGGAACCAAAACTGGAAAAAGACGGACTGGTTTGGTTGCCGGCAGAAAAACAGACACATGATGCCTCGGTGCTGCGCGGTGTGACTGACCCTCATGCCCCGACAGGGGGCCTGAAAATGCTCGAGGGGAATTTGGGCCGGTCTGTGATTAAGGTGTCTGCTGTCTCTGCGGACAGACATAAAATTTCTGCTCCGGCACTGGTGTTTGAAACCGAGGCACAGGTCAAACAGGCTTTTGTGGATGGACAGCTTGAAAAAGACTGTATTGTGGTGGTGCGCGGTCAGGGTCCTCAAGCCTGTGGCATGCCNGAATTACATAGCCTGACACCGTTACTGGCCACCCTTCAGGATAAGGGCTTTGCGGTTGCACTAGTCACAGATGGCCGGATGTCAGGGGCGTCAGGAACAGTGCCGGCGGCGATACATCTCTGTCCGGAAGCTGTGAAGGGCGGGCCAATTGGTAAAATCAGAGACGGAGATATACTGATACTTGATGCTATCTCCGGCATATTGACCTGTCAGGATGACCTCTCGGAACGGGATCCTTTTATCCCCAACCACCTGCCGCAGACAGGCTTTGGCCGAGGTCTTACAACCCTGTTCCGCAATCAGGCAAGTGATGCTGAACAGGGGGCAGGCCTTGCTGTGCTGACAGGCCGTCATAAGGAGACGAGCCTATGACGATCCATGATATACTTAAGCTGGGACCTGTCATGCCGGTNATAGTCATCGATTCAGCAGACCAGGCAGAACCGCTGGCAGATGCACTTCTTGCTGGTGGTATTAAGACAGCAGAAATCACCTTGCGCACCCCGGCTGCCATAAAAGCTATCGAAAAGATGGCCCGCAACTGTCCGGACATCACGGTAGGGGCCGGGACCGTTCGCACAGCCCGAGATGCGCAAATCGCTGCTGATGCAGGCAGCCGGTTTGTGGTCAGCCCCGGGACAACGCCATCTATTCTTGAAGGTTGCCAAAGCGCTGGATTGCCCCTTCTGCCAGGGGCGGCAAGCGTATCTGAAATGATGGCTCTGGCTGAGCAGGGCTATTCTGTGCAGAAATTTTTTCCGGCAAATGCGGCTGGTGGGATTAGTTTTATTAAATCCCTATCCAGCCCGTTGCCTGATTTGACCTTCTGCCCGACCGGCGGCATTACAGAAATCACGGCGCCGGACTGGCTTGCTCTGCCAAATATTGCTTGTGTCGGAGGCAGCTGGATTGCCCCGCAGGCTTTAATCGAAAGCGGCGACTTTGCTAAGATTACAAATCGGGCGCGTGTCGCCGCACATCTGTAAGGGCTGGTGCTGCNATGGAGATAACTCGTGAACAAGATGAAGTGGTCGCAAAGCTACATCAGCTTGCCGCGAAAGAGGCTAGCCTGCCCCTGCGGGAACTAATGGCTCGTGATGAGGCAAGAGATAGGCTGTTTCAGCTTGATGACCTCAGCATTGATTTAACCCGCCAACCCCTTACATCTGCCAGCCTTTCTACTCTGCTTGCCCTTGCTGAAGCATCTGGACTTACAGAAAAAATTAAAGCAATGCTAGCAGGGCAGCCTATCAATATCAGCGAAAACAGGTCGGTGATCCATACAGAACTGCGCCATCCGGCCTTTCGCAAGACAGATGGGTTTACCGCCCTATGCCGTTTTGCAGACCAGCTGCGCGGGCAGGGCCGGTTCACGCATATCGTGAATATTGGAATCGGTGGGTCTGATCTTGGTCCAGCGATGGTCTACCGTGCGCTTGCGGCGTTTCACTCTGGTCCGCAAGTTNATTTTGTGGGCAATATTGATCCATCAGATTTAAACGATGTGCTGGCCTGCTGCCCTTCAGACAGAACGCTGTTCATTATCACCTCAAAGACTTTTTCCACAGCTGAAACCATGGCAAATGCCGCACTGGCCANAGGCTGGCTTGAAGCGGCTGGCTGTACTGTATCTGACCATATGGCCGGAGTTACAGCTGCCCCGGCGCTGGCCATTAACTGGGGCCTGTCTGAAGATCAGATTTTTCCNTTTTCTGAGGGGGTTGGCGGGCGCTATTCGCTGTGGTCTTCAGTTGGGCTAGCAGTCATGTTGGGTATTGGCAGTGACCGGTTTATCCAGCTTCTGGACGGGGCCTATGTTATGGATTGTCATTTTGCAGATACAGATTTAAACCGTAATATTCCTGTGTTGATGGGGCTGCTGCGGGTCTGGCACCGAACTTTTCTAGGGCGCTCATCTTACGGGCTGATGCCTTATGATCAGCGCCTTGGCCGTTTGCCGGCCTGGGCTCAGCAGTTGGATATGGAAAGTAATGGCAAATCGGTCACCCGAGAGGGACATGTGCTGGCTATGGGATCTGGTCCGCTAATTTGGGGTGAGCCAGGTACAAATGGCCAGCACAGTTTTTTCCAGTGGCTGCATCAGGGCACTGATATCGTGCCTGTGGATATTCTTGTTCCCCGCCAGCCTAATGGGGTAGACCAATTCACCAGCCCTACCTTGCAGGCGGCTGCAGAGGCCAGCCACAGAACGCTCGCGGTGAATGCGGTGGCTCAAGCAGAAGCATTGGCCCTTGGATCAGAAAACAAAAAACAGCCGCACCGGCATTTTGCTGGCAATCGTCCATCAGCTTTAATCAGCTGGGAACGCACAACTCCTTTTACCCTTGGCCGCCTGCTGGCTTTATATGAACATATCACGACGGTATCCGGCTTTATCTGGGATGTGAACAGCTTTGATCAATGGGGCGTGGAGCTTGGAAAACAAATGGCCAGTCTACTTACCCATTCGTCAGAAAATCAGTCAGGCGCTGGGTCGCAGAAACAGTTCAGTTGGTCTGCTGGCCTGTTTTTGGCTGCACTTGACCAAAAGGAAAAGTAGGATATATATCTGGGTTGTCTTGGTGATGATTTCACTGGTTCCAGCGATTTAGGTAAAACTCTGCCAAAAGCCGGCATGCGCGTTGTTCAATATTTCGGTGTGCCGGATTGCCTGTGTCAGCGCCAGCATTCAGGAGAAAAATTCCATGGATCCAATTATTTCGGTCACAGCTTTAGATAAAACGTACCGCTCTGGCCAACGGGCCTTAAAAGGCGTCTCCCTTCAGATCAGATCAGGTGAGATTCTGGCNTTATTAGGGCCAAACGGGGCGGGGAAAACAACGCTGATTTCCATGATCTGCGGGCTGACCTCGCCCAGTTCGGGGCAAATAACTGTTGGCGGTTATGATATCGTTACCGATTATCGTGCAGCTCGTTCCCTTATTGGCCTTGTGCCGCAGGAAGTGGCGCTAGAACCATTTGAAAAGGTGATCAATACAGTGAAGTTTTCACGTGGGCTATTCGGCCATCCGCCGGACGCTGCATATGTCGAGCAGATTTTACGCCAGCTGTCTTTATGGGATAAGCGCAACACTCCAATAAAAGAATTATCTGGTGGAATGAAACGACGAGTTTTGATTGCCAAAGCGCTCAGCCACCAGCCTAAAATCCTCTTTCTGGACGAACCAACAGCTGGTGTAGATGTGGAACTGCGCAAAGATATGTGGGACGTCGTGGGCAAGCTTAAAGCTTCCGGGGTGACGATTGTGCTGACCACTCATTATATCGAAGAGGCAGAAGCCATTGCTGACCGAGTGGGGGTAATAGCAGATGGCGACATTCTGTTGGTTGAAGACAAAGACAAGCTGATGGCTCAGATGGGCATTAAAGAGCTTTATATTGAGCTGCAGAAACCCATCAAAGCTATCCCGCCTGCCCTTGCCAGCTATGATTTGTGGCTTGCAGAAGATGGCGGCCGTCTAACCTATGTTTATGATACCAAGGCAGAACGAACTGGAATAACTGGGCTGCTTACAGATTTGTCTGCTGCTGGGTTGGCTTTGCGCGATCTGCNGACATCGCAGAGCTCTTTGGAAGATATTTTTGTTGATTTGGTGAAGGATTAAAAAGTTTATGAATATTCATGCAATCAAAGCTATTTATTTTTTTGAAATGGCGCGGACTTTCCGCACGCTTCTGCAATCCATAATTTCACCGGTGATATCAACAGCACTGTATTTTATCGTGTTTGGCTCAGCAATTGGTTCACGCATGGTTGCGATTGAAGGGGTCAGCTACGGGGCTTTTATTGTACCGGGACTAATTATGTTAACAGTNCTNATGCAGTCTGTCACAAATGCCTCATTCGGGATTTATTTTCCAAAATTTATCGGCACGATTTATGAGCCATTATCTGCACCTGTCTCCTATTTTGAAATTGTAGTCGGCTACGTAGGGGCAGCTGCCACCAAGTCCTTTGTGATTGGGTTGATTATTCTGGCGACTTCATTTTTGTTTGTGCCTGTGCAGATTGCGCACCCCTTTTGGATGCTGGGCTTTTTGCTGCTGACCTGCCTATCCTTTAGCCTATTAGGATTCATTATCGGCATATGGGCGCGTAATTTTGAACAGCTGAATTTGGTGCCGTCTCTGATTATTACCCCGCTTGTATTTCTAGGGGGCAGTTTTTATTCCATCTCTATGCTGCCGCCTTTCTGGCAGACAGCCACTCTATTTAATCCGATTGTATATCTGGTTTCTGGTTTCCGCTGGTCTTTTTTTGATACAGCAGATGTAGCAGTTAGCTACAGCCTAGCTGCCATTTTTGTCTTTTCGGTCCTTTGCGTCAGCGTAATTAGCTGGATTTTTAAAACCGGCTATCGCCTGAAAAATTAGACTTTTAATGCTAAACCTCAAGAGAAGGCTGCTGACTGTGTTTAGAAAACGCAGAGTGATTTTAAAGCGGGCCAGTCATTAATCAGTATGGTTAAATATAGTCTCACTAAGTCTTAGTTTTCAAAAAGGCTTCACTAGATCAATTTTGAAGCATTTGTCCATGGCAACTTTAAGGTCTACGACTTCTGATAAATATGCGGTGTTCCAAGGACTAAATTCCTGTAATCACGTTCCTTGGACCGGGCATACTGATTGTCTTTGGCGCTCAGGTTTAGGTTTTGTTTTGAGGGGGGGTAAAAGAGGGTACCCTGCGGCTGCTGGGTTACAATCCCTTGATAGGTGACTTCAAAGAACTCACCAAGAACCCAGGTACTGTCAGCTCGCTGTGGCAAGCGATTTCTTGGGGTCGTAGAACGGGATCGGCACGACAGTGCACGCGCGCGTTTCGCTCAACTTATCTATCTGTAGTACCCTGCCTGATGCCGTGTGGTCGATGCTGATCATCGCAAGAGCGATGTTTTTTTGCAGTCTTGGAGAATAGATCGCTGACGTGACCGTGCCAACTTTTACGCCCTCTTTAAGGACAGGCCAAAAGAAGTCATTGGAGCCCACAAAGGGAGCGCCGTCAATTTCCAGGCCAACAAGCTGTTGCGACACCCCCCGCTCTTTGATCAAGGTTAAGGCCGCCTTGCTGATAAAATCGGCTTCCATATCCAGATCGACAAGACGTCCCATGCCCATCTCATAGGGGTTGTTCGCAAGGGTCATGTCAGCGTGGTAGGATAACATGCCAGCCTCGATCCTACGAATGCTTGATGTATGACCGGGCTTCAGGCCCAGAGGCCCACCCACGGCCATCAGATGCTCCCAAAGCTTGTCACCTTGTGTTCCGTCGCGCAGGAAAATCTCGTAACCAAGTTCGCTCGACCATCCGGTCCGTGAAATAATCAAAGGTACGCCGTCCCAGTCAAATTCCATGAACCGATAGTATTTGAGTTCTGCGGGGGCATCGCCAAATGCTGCGCGCAGGACGTCGCGGGATTTTGGGCCTTGCAGTTGCAACGGTGACACGTCTGGTTCAGAAATGTCCACATCCATTCCAGAATTCACTGCAACGCCGCGTGCCCAAAGCAGCACATCACTGTCCGCAATGGACAGCCAGAAGTGATCCTCTGCTAGTTTCAAGAGGATCGGATCGTTGATGATCCCGCCGTCCTGATCCGTGATAAGCACATATTTGCATTGTCCAACCTGGCATTTGGACAGGTCACGGCAGCAAAGGAACTGGGTGAATTTTGCCGCGTCTGGGCCCTTGATTTGAACCTGACGCTCGACAGAGACGTCGCACAGAATCGCGTCATTAACCAGATACCAGAAATTCTGCCTCGGATCGCCAAAATCGCGGGGGATGTACATATGGTTGTAGACGGAAAATCCTTTGGCCCCCCAGCGCAAGGCTGCGTCAGAATAGGGTGATTTTCGTACCTGGGTGCCAAAGCTGAATTGGGCAAAGTTAAGTTCTTGAGACATGACGAGAAACCAGTTTTAAATGTTGCGAGGGGTGCTTTTCGGGCGGACCAGTTCGCGAAGTTCGTTTTTGCGAATTTTCCCAGTGGTGGTCTTTGGCAGCTCGCCAAAAATCACTTTCTTGGGGCGTTGGTATCTGGCAAGGCGTGTCTTGGCGTGGGCTATAAGCTCATCCTCAGTAGCCTTGCCGGAGAGCTCAACAAAGGCGCAAGGCACTTCGCCCCATTTCTCGTCTGGCATTGCTACGACGGCACAAAGGCTGACAGCAGGATGTGAATACAGCGCTTTTTCTACCTCAATGGAGGAGATGTTTTCCCCTCCTGAGATNATGATATCNTTAGAGCGATCGCGGATTTCGATGTAGCCATCAGAGTGTTGCACTGCGAGGTCGCCGGACCAGAACCAACCATCCTTAAAGGCCTTGGCGGTCTCGCCGGGTGATTTGAGATAGCCTTTCATGACGATATTACCGCGAAACACAATTTCGCCCAGTGTCTCCCCATCCCATGGAACTTGCTCGCCGGTATCGGGGTTCAGAACCAGCACGTCTTCCTGCAATTCATAGGCTACCCCTTGGCGCGCCTTCAGTGTCGCCCGGTCCTCAGAAGGTAGTGCGGCCCAACTCGGTTTTTCCGCGCAAACCACCGCGGGGCCATATACCTCTGTCAGGCCGTAGACATGGGTGATGGAGATGCCCATTGCCTCCATTCCGGCAATTACGCTAGCAGGGGGTGGGGCGGCGGCGGTCATCATCTTGATCTTTTGCGGAAAGCTGCGTTTTTCCTCTGCGTCCAATATCATTGACATTATGATCGGCGCACCGCACAGATGGGTAACGCCATGATCAGCGAAGGCGTTGTAAATCGCGTTGGCTTGCGGCGCACGCAGAAACACATGAGTTCCAGCGAGCATAGTGATGGTCCAGGGNAAACACCAGCCGTTACAGTGAAATAGTGGCAACGTCCAAAGGTAGACCGGGTGATGCGGCATTTCCCAGGTGATAACGTTGTTGACTGCATTGGTCCAGGCACCGCGATGAGAATAGACAACACCCTTGGGCCGCCCTGTGGTGCCAGAGGTGTAGTTTAGAGCAAGCGCATCCCATTCGTTATCAGGCAGAGAATAGGTGAAATTCGGATTGCCTTCCGCCAGCAGCGCATCATAGGTAAGTGCGCCGATTTTCTTCCCGCCAAGACCTTCGCTGTCTTCGATGTCGATGACCAACAGATCACGGCCTGATTGGGTGACGGCCTCAGCGGCCAGTTCAGAAAATTCGGTATCTACCAGCAAAACCCCAGCGTTGCCGTGATTCAGAATGTAGGCGATCGTGCTCGCATCCAACCGCGTATTATTAGCATTTAGTACCGCACCCAGCATTGGCACAGCCAGCGCGCATTCGAGTGCTTCAGGGATATTCGGTGCGATCAAAGCGACGGTATCGCCCTTTCCAATTCCGCGTTGAGCTAGGGCAGAGGCTAGCCGCTTGCAACGTTCAGCAACCTCGCCCCAGTTGCGCTGGATGCGACCATGGATTTGCGCCGGTAGCTCTGGATGCACGCGCTCTACGCGTTTGAGAATTGAAACCGGAGACAGGGCNGAGTNGTTCGCTGCATTTTGGGCAAGCTCTGGCCCCTCATAGATCATTCCCCGGTCCAATCCGGCATTGGTTCTTTGCGGGTGAAGGCCCCAATACCAGCCTCGGCATCCTTGGCCATCATGTTTTCTGCCATAGTGCGACCGGCAAAGGTATAGGCCTCTTCCAAAGGCATCTCCACCTGTTCATAAAACGCTCGCTTGCCGATTTTGACGGCAGAGGGCGACTTGTTGGCAATGATGCGTGCCATATCCATGGAAGCTGTTTCCAACTCTGATAAAGGGACTACACGGTTGACTAACCCGATTTCGGCAACGCGGCTTGCGGGCAGGAATTCCCCTAACAACAGCATTTCCATGGCCTGCTTGCGTGGCACATTGCGAGATAGCGCGACCATAGGGGTTGAGCAAAAGAGCCCAATATTCACACCTGATGTGGCAAAGGTCGCATCATCAGCGGCCACAGCCAGATCACAAGAAGCTACAAGCTGGCAGCCCGCCGCNGTGGTTATGCCCTTGACCTCGGCGATTACAGGTTGGGGCAATCGCACTACGCGAAGCATCATCGCAGAGCATTTAGCAAACAGGTCTTGGAAATACTGAAATCCGCCGTCAGCATCTGCCCGTCGTGCCGACATTTCCTTGAGGTTATGACCAGCACAAAAGTGGTTCCCGCTGCTGCGCAGGATTACTGCCTTGACACTGCGGTCTTCTGCGATTTGGTCAAATGTGTCTGAAAGAGCGCGCAGCATCTCTTCGGACAAGGCATTAATCGACTTTGGCGCGTTCAGTGTCAGAACAGCAACGCTATCGGTGTCGCTCCGTAGTAACAGATCATCGTTTTTCATTTCGCTCTCATAAGCCATTGAGTGGAACCTTCAGCATGGTTCTGCCGTTCTCGTTATACGAGAGTTCAGTTGCCCGCGTATTCAATTGCAGAGACGGAATAATCACTTCAAAACTAATTATGATTTTAATAATGTTTTTAAGTTTATCCAATTTTAATTCCTTCAATGTGTTCATGATTGGGNCACCCGACTTTGCCCCGAGGTCCGTGAAGTCGTCAAATNGCTAGGTCAAGACGGGGCTTCCAGAAGGGGCGGAACAACTCGATCTTGGGACAACGGTTCATCACCACTTTCAGGCCTGCTTCTTCGGCCAGCTTCGCTGCGCGGTCATCATAAACGCCAATTTGGCCCCAAAGCACCGTGGCGCCAATTTCAATTGCCTTCTCAGTAATCTCATANAACTCCTCTTTTGGGCGGAACACCTCGACCATATCCACAGGCCGGTTAATCTCTTTCAGAGAATGAAAGACACGTATGCCGCGAATTTNGGTCAGNTTTGGATTTGGGTTTACCGGGATCATGTCATATCCGGTTTCATGCAGCACCCGTAGTACGCCATAGCTGAACTTGGTCTTGTCGCCACTGGCGCCCACCATCGCAATGGTTTTGACTGAACGCAGGATGTCCGACAGATACTCGGGTGCGTAATCATAGAGGTGATCGATGTCAGCTTCGGGCATTTAAGCCTCCTTGGGGGTCGCNATGTCCGCCTTAAGCTCATGTGGCTCCAGCGGATCAAGGAAAGGGTTACGATAAAGTTCGTTGTGGCTTTCGACGCCGATTTCCAATCTGCAATCGCTAACTGCGCGGGCCACACAAAGCAGAACATANCCATTGTTGATCTGGCGATTATTCAATGCCACTTGTCTACGTTGATCCACCTCGCCAGCGATCAGTTTTGCCGCACAGGTTATGCAGCCGCCGTATTTGCAGCCATAGGGAAGATCGACACCTTGTTCGCGCAAAGCGTCCAGCAACGGACGCCGGGGATCAACTTGATAGGTTGCATCATCGCGGTTGGCGATTGTGACTGTTCGCATCTCGTTCACAGCCATATATCGCTTGTGCAATCGCCACCGGGATAGCGCGTTTCATGGCAGCGGCTGGGGCCATTTGGTTCCTGACCAAAATCAACAACGAAATCTTTGTTGATATTCATGCCGCCGTTTTTGACATCACAGTCGATCATCAGCATGACACCGCCCTGTGTGCGAATTTCTGGGTAGAATTGGTTGTCCCAGGTTGAGAACAACGAGGTCGTGACATAAAGCCGTTTGCCATCAAGCGAGAGCTGAAACATTTGCGGGCCGCCCGCNACTTTNACACCGTTGATCTNGGGCGCTTTGCCCAGAAGNCCGCCCATCCANACCTGCCCGGTTAGCACCGGNTTGTGCGGATCAGAGATGTCNTATTGGCGCATATCACCGTGCAGCCAGTTGTTAAGGTATAGGTATTTGTCGTCCATCGACACAAGTATGGCCGACATCACGCCGGGCACAGGAATGGGCCATTCGGAATGTGGTTCATTCTCTACATCAATGATCTTTTCCCATTCCCATTTCCCTGCTTTGGACTTCCAAAAGTGGATGACATTGGAGCTAAGCGCTGCACCGCAGAATCCATGCGTACTGTCTGGGTCATGCAGAAACTTTACTTCCAACGGGATCAAGCCGTCTTCGCCAAGATACATCGTGTCGACTGGCACTTTTTTCTCAAAATCCCAGATGTGTAGGCGGCGACCATATTTCAGGTGGCCCACTTCCTCCAGATCAAATCCAGGCATAAATGTGTTCGGTGCGGCCCATTCAGAACTGACCATCACGTTATGGCGTGGTTGGTACCAAAAGTCATAACCAAAGGGGATGTCGCCCATTGAGTTTTCCCAACGGCCAACGATCTCAAATTCCTTGTTCAGATGCAGATAGCCACCGGGCGCTTCACCCTTTGCGTCACCTAGGAAGGAAATGATAATTTCAGAGCCCAGACAATGCACAGTGTGTGGGCCGCTCAGATTGGTTTGAGATTTGATCTCGGCCCCGTCAATCACCTTGTGCAGGCGCGGTGCAAATGGGTCCGTAGCTGTGTCGATAATATGGATGTTGTTAGACCGCACGCCTGGCACAAGCAGGTATTTACGGCTCATATCTGCGTCGTTGTGGCAGGAAGAACAGGCATTCCAGCCCATGTGATGCAATTCATCCCCGATGCCGGGCATTTCTAAGCGATGGATGACTTGGCTGTAGGTTGGGCTTTCTGGATCCGCATCAACTGTTGCCAAATAGTCNGGCTTTTGGATGCCGGTCCCTGTGTAGATGGCGATGGTATATAACAGTTTCTCACGTGGTGCTCTGATCGCCTCTGCGGGGCTTGCATAGCCCGGGCCACAACACGCTCCGTCCATCTTCACATTTCTCCCTTGCGCTCATTTTTTAATTATCATAAACTGATAAAAAGATTATCGCAAGGTAAAAATATGCATCTGGAACGCCTGACTTTTATCCTCGAAGTTGTTGGACAAAAGGGCGAGGCCACAGTGGCCGAGATTTGCGCCCATTCAGACTTGCCCAAACCTTCTGCCTACAGGTTAGTGCAGGACCTTGTTAGTGTAGGTCTTCTGGAACCTGTGACCCGTGGGACGTTCTCTATTGGCTCACGCCTAAAACGGATCACCCAAAGTGATCATTCTGATCGCGCCCTGCTTGAGGTGATTGCACCTGCGCTCAAGAAAGCCGCAACACAGTATGGCGCCNCATTTTTCCTGTCTCGGTTGCGCGGAAAATCCGTTGAAATTATCCATGTAGAAACTCCTGACACGGGGGTTTCCTATCTCCATCCCGGCTTGGGGAAACGCCCATTGCATGCCTGTTCTTGCTCCAAGGCCGTTGCTGCGTTTTTGCCTGAATTGCTCCTAACTAGCGATATGGAGGGCCGACTGCGCGCCTACACAGAATTCACGCTGACAAATGTGAATGATTTGGAAGCCGAATTCGAAACAATCCGCAAGCGTGGNTTTGCAGAATGCGTCGAAGAGATTGAACGCGGCCTGTGTTCCGTCGCAGCGCCCCTTGCGCCTAGCGGGCCAGGTGCTGCAATGTCCATCGGTGCTGCCGGATCGGTGCGGGTCTTCACGCCAGCGTTCCGCGACAAACTTGGAACCCGAATTGCCCGAATTGCGCAGGATGTATCGGCAAATTTGGGCTGGGATGTTGCAGCAGACGCCAAACTGTCAGGTTAATTTTAAGGTAAACTTCCTATGTGAGCCTCTTCAAAATCTGGCTTGATCTAATCTTTTCTCTACACAAACAAAATTGTAACTTCGGGTGCTCGAAAGTTTTGCAATATTTGGAATAGTTGGGCTCAAAACTGTAATCACCTGCAATTCGTAATCACTACAGTCAAGAATTACCGCAGACAATTTGCAAAAAATCACAAAATGCCTGTCTTTCGTCCTGCTATGCATGTTGTTCAATTTTATATTATGCAAATGATGTGGTTGCCGAACCGCCCAACTCGCCTTAATCTAACG
>FUFK010066576.1_pt1 | contig 23034 bp, 29 predicted proteins | sample 1021851 | NCBI WGS metagenome assembly FUFK01 (sample SAMEA51879418, study PRJEB19060) | metagenome | reverse complement strand
TTTAGTTGTGATCCTAGAGTGCTTGATGTAGTCGGCCCTGCTCCTATCGAATTAGATGACTCTTCACACTTTCTTGGCTTAATATCTTGCCAATTTACCGCAAACGCTTAGTATACTAAAGTAAGTATACTAATTTTATGACTAGAGCAGTTGATCTTTTAAAGAACAAGTTTGGAGTTTCTCAACTTTATAAACATGATGTAAAACAAGATGATGAAATTATTCTCAGTATTTATTGGCATCCTTTAACTATTGCTGAAAGAGAAGGGATTATGAAAAAAAGTAGTTCTGATGATATGAACGATTATGCTTTGCAGATGATGATAGATAAAGCTTTGGATAAAGATGGTACAAGACTTTTTCAAGATGGAGATAAAGCTTCATTAAGAAGAGAAATTCAATCATCTGTTCTTGAAGAAATACAATTAGCAATGGTTAACGCTGGTGCTGATAAGGAGGTAAAAGAGGCTAAAGCCGATTTGAAAAGCAAATAATGATTGGAAGTTTTTATTTTCACTAGCAAAACAATTACATAAAACTGTAGCCGAATTATGTGATACTTTAACTATTGAAGAGATGATAGGTTGGGCTGCTTATGCAGAATTAGAACATGAAGAATATGAAAAACAAAAAGAACAAGCACAAAGATCTAGTGCTTTACGAGGTAAAAAGAGGTAATATAGAGAAAATGTTTTGATTTTTATAGCAAGTGGCTAATTATAATGTTGATATTAGTATTGCAATAAAAAATACTAATAAATTAACTGCTTTTAATAAACAATTAGAAAAAACTCAGGAAGTAGCAAAACGAGCTAGAAAAGGTTTAGGGGAAATAGGTCAAACTGCTCAAAGTAATATTGCAACCTTAAATAATTTATCTGCTGCTCTATCTAAGGCACAAAAAGAATTTAAAGATACTGTTTTAGGAACAAAAGCTAGTGTTTTAGCTGCTAGAGATTTAGCTACAGCAGAAAGAATGGTTAATAAAGAACTTAAAGAAAGAACTGCTTTAATGAATAAATTTAGATTTCAAGGTGGTGCAAGTGCATTTAAAAGTTTTAGTCAAAGAGCAGATCAAATAACTTCTCCAAATGTTTTAACTAATGCACAACAAAAGTCTATTGATAGACAAAATAGAAAACGAGGCATAACTCCTACACCATTTGGTCCACAACAATTTATTGGTCCATTACCAATGCAAGGTCCAATGTTTGGTCCTATGCAAGGTCCAATGCCAATGATGACAGTAAATAATAATCCAAGAATTTTAAGAAATCTTGCTGCAAGTCAAGCTGGTAGGGGTGGCACTGGTTTTGGAGGGTTTAGTGAATCTATAAGAGGTGGTGGATTTTTTCCTGCTAAAAAATTAGATGCAGTAACAAAATCAATAAATAGATATGCGAAAAAAATTGAAAAATCTACTGCTCGAATGGCTACGCATTTACAATCAAGAGGCATAGTTCCTAATGCAACAGCTTATGCAAGTCCGATAGGTCCACAACCTGGAAGACCTTCTTTGGGAGGATTTTTTAATCGAATGGGATTTGGTAATAGAGCCAATCCTCAAGGACCATTTGCAAATAGTCGAGGCAGACAAGGAAGAATATCAGGTGCTGCTAGTAATGCTCTTATTGGTGGTGGTTTCCCTCTGTTATTTGGTCAAGGTGCTTTAGGTGCTGCTGGTGGTGGTATTGGTGGTGCTTTGGGTGGTGCTTTAGGTGGAGGATTTGGTTTTGGTTTATCTATTGCTGGTACTGCACTTTCTACCAGAATACAAGAAACTATTGATTTTAGAAAAGCAGTTGATAAATTAAATGTTTCTATTCAAGCAACAGGTGGCACATCAACATTTACTGCAAAACAAGTGGCTGAATTTGCTAGATCTCTTGGAATGACCAAAGATGAAGCACTTGAAGCATTAAAAGCATTTAAACAATTTGAAGCATCTGCAAGGATTACTTTATTAAAAACATTTGGATCAGAAGGAACTTTTGATATTTTTGCTGGATTAAAAGATAATGCTTCAATTATTAGTGCATTACCTGGATTATCAAAAGAACTTGGTATAAATCAAGCTATTAGTGCTTTGGAAACTTTAAAAAGTAAAGATGCTACTGCTACTCAAGATCAATTATTAGGAAATATTATTAGTAAGAACAAAGAAATAATAAAACAAGAAAGCAAAAAAGTTGGTTTTTTTGAAAAACTTAATCCCTTTAGAGGTAAATTTAAACTTAATGATCCATCTAAAGGAATACTAGGTGGTGGTGGATTTATGACAGTAGAAGAATTAGAAGAATTTAAAGCTAAAAATGCAGGTGCAGAATTTGATTCTCTTATAGTACAAGCGAAAGAAAGATTAAGATTACAAAGACAATTTAATGAAGAATTAGAAAGACAAGCAATTATAAAAGCTCCTGTTGATGAATTAAATAGATTATTAGATCCTCTAACACAAATAGATCAATTAGGAAAAAGTATTGGTGATAGTTTTTCTGAATCATTTAAGGGTCTCATAAAAGGTTCAATGACTGCACAAGAAGCATTAAGAAATCTCTTTCAACGTACAGCAGATCATTTTTTAGATATGGCTGCGCAAATATTAGCAGCACAAATAAGATCAGGTATTTTTGGTTTATTTAGTAGTTTTTTAAATCCTACTTTTGGTACTGGTATGGGTAGCAATCCTGCTGGTATGCGTCAACAAGGAGTCGGAGTTACTGCAAACCGATTAAATAGACACGTTGTTGGTCATTCAAGTATTCAACCAAAAGCTAATGGTGGTTCTGTAATGGCAGGGAGCAGTTATCTTGTAGGGGAACGAGGACCAGAATTGTTTAGTCCAGGTGTATCAGGAATGATTACACCTAACGAAATGCTTGGTGGCTCAACAAATATCGTAGTAAATGTAGATGCTTCTGGTTCGTCTGTACAAAGTGAAGGTGATGGTCAGCAATTTGGCGAGGCTCTAGCTACTGCAATACAATTAGAAATAGTAAAACAAAAACGTAGTGGAGGTTTACTTGCATAATGGCTAATTTTGATAACGATGTAAATATAAAACCCACTTATGGAGTTCAGAAGAGATCATCACCAAGAAATGTTGAAGTACAGTTTGGAGATGGTTATATCTCAAGAAATGTTTTTGGTTTAAATCAAAATCCTAAAGTATATCAACTTACTTTTGAAGTTTCTGAAACAGATGCAGACATCATAGAAACATTTTTAGATACTAGAGCAAAAAATAGTGATAGCTTTACTTTTACACCACCAGGGCAAAGTTCTTCATCACAGTTTTTTTGTAGATCTTGGAATAAATCTATGCCTTATATAAATAGGGCTAGAATACAAGCAACATTTGAGGAGGTATTTCAGCCATGACGATACCAGTTGAGCAGTTACAAAAATTAGATAGCATAACAATTATTGAATTATTTGAATTGCAAATTTTTGCACCTATTCATTATGCAACAGGATTACCTGTACCTCCTCCATACAGATTTCATAATGGTACAAACGAAATAAATACAGATATCATTTGGAAAGGTAATTCATACACAGCTATTGCTTGCCAAGCTGAAGGATTTGAGACAGGTGATAATACAGTAATGGCAAGACCTACAATGACCTTTGCTAATACTGCTAGTTCATTTACTGCGATATTAGAGCTTGTTAATGCTCAAACACCATTTAATGATTTACAAAAAGCACAAATTTTAAGAATAAGAACAATGGCTCAATTTATTGATGATGCTAATTTTGCTCCTATCGGTGGCAACCCTGCTACAAATCCTTATGGAACACCAGATACATCAAAAGAATTAGAACAGCAAAAGTTTGAAATTAATAGAAAAATTGTTGAAAACAAAGAAATTTGTAGTTTTGAACTTGTAAATACATTAGATTTTGAGAGTTTACAATTACCAAGAAATCAGATAACAAAAGATAGATTCCCTGCTGTTGGTAGTTTTGTTCTTACATGACTTGGAAAGAAGATGCTAAAAAACATTTTTTAAAGTGCAAACCAGCAGAAGGTTGTGGTTTGTTGGTAGAAAGAGGTGGCAATGAATTTTTTTATCCCTGTAAAAATATTGCCTCTCATGTTCAAGAGGATATTACCTTTGCTATTGACCCTTTAGATTTTGCAGCTTGTGAAGATAGTGGCGCAGATATATTAGCGGTTCTTCATTCTCATGTAGAAGGCAGTGCAGAGCCTTCTGAAGCTGATATAAGTAACTGTAAGATCTATATGATGGATTGGTACATTTATTCGATCCAAGATGATAATTGGCACTTTGAGGAGACAGAATTGTGATTAGAAAAATTAAATTATATGGGCCTTTAAAAAAATTATGTGGTGTAAAAGAGTTTGAAGCTGATGTTTCAAATGTAGATCAAGTATTTAGTTTTATTAAAGTAAATTATCCAGACTGCCAACAACATTTATCAGAAGCTTGTTATAGCATTGTAATGAATGATGTAGATATAACATTTGCAAATTTAATTATAAAGGGAGAAGGAGATATAAAAGTAATACCTCTAATTAGTGGAAACTTGTTTTTTACTTTTTTAGGAACTTTATTTGCTGGTTTTATTAATACTTCACTAACTTCATTGCAAGCATTATATTCTGCTCTTGCTGTTACTGGTTTGCAATTTTTAGCTGATTTACTTGCACCAGTTCCTCCAGAAAGTAGATCAGATCCACAAGTAGAATCTTTCCTTGGCAATCAAAATGCTAACACTACAAAAGCTGGTGGTGCTGCTCCTTTGGTTTTTGGAGAGTGTTTAGTAGGTTCTGTTGTTATCAGTGCTGGTGCTGATACAGTACAAGTAGCTGATAGTACATAAATTATGGCTAGAGAAATCACCAATATAAATAATTTTAATTTACAAGAGGATTTACCAAACGATTTTTTAAAAGCTGTACAGTTTTTTACTCTTTTAGATTTAGTTTCTGATGGAGCAGAAATTGAAGGTTTTGCTACACCATCTAAAAACAGTACCTCTTTACCAAGCACTCTTTTATCTCCAAGCACATCAACTGATCCTCAAATACTTGCTGCTGAAAGAACATATATACAACAAGCACAACAAGACATTTTTTTAGATGGTCGTGTAATTCGTAGTTCTACAGGGGTTGAAAATATACCAAATACATCATTAGCAATTAGAACAGGTACTGATCCACAAGAATTTATGGGAGGTATAAATGAGCTTAGAATTGCTAATCCACCAACAGTTAATTTAACTCCTGACACAGTTCATAATATTGACCCAGCGGGTGTAAATAATTCCACAAATAATGCTGAAGCTAATAAAATAACAGGCACAGTAAATGCTGGATCTGGTGTAAATAACACACCAAGGGCAGTTATTGTAACTTTAAGATGGAATAGTTTAAGACAAATAGGTGCGGATGATGGATCTTCTGTACCGTTAGGTATCCAACCAAATGCTCATTTCACAAACGGTGCATCAGGTAATGTTCATATAAAAATTAGAATGAGAGATAAAAATGGAAACGAAATTCTAAAAAGTGATGGAACTTCGACAAGTATTGAAGATCAAATAAACGGTGTTTCAATTGGTACATATAGTAAAGACTACAGAATAGATATTCCTTTTGATAAATATGTAACTGCAACAGCAAGAAGTAATACTTATCCAATAAGTGTTGATGTTTTAAGATTAGATGCTGAATTTAGAGCAAGTTTTTTAACTGCTGGTGCTAGTCATCCTTTTGCTGATAGCGGTCTAAATATATATGAAGAAGGTGAAAAAAGATTTACAGCATTTACTTTTGCAGGTCTACAAGCTGTTTTACCACAAATTGCAACAATTACAGAGTTTCCTAAATCTGCTTATATTGGTTTTAGATATTCAGCAGAGCAGTTTCCTAATATACCTCAAAGAAAATATTTTATAAGAGGAATTAAAGTTAAAATTCCACACAATTCAACAGTTGAGTTAGCAACTGGCAGACTAACTTTTAGTGGAAGCTTTAACGGTACATTTAAAACCGATAAAGCATGGACAAGCGATCCAGCTTGGATTTTATATGCACTTATAACAGAGGACTATGGTTTACAGATAGATGAGGCTACGATTGATAAAGCTTCTTTTTATGCAGCAAGTGAATATTGTTCTGAACTAATTAATACTCCTGATGGCCAACAAATACCTAGATATTCTTTTAATGGTGTTATTAAGACAAGAAAAAAAGGATTAACTGTTATTAAGGAAGTTGCTGGTGTAATGAGGGCAAGTTTGTACTATAAAAATGGATCTTTAAAAATTGCCTTAGATAAACCAGATACAGTTACTTCATATTTATTTACTAATGCAAATGTTGTAGATGGTGCTTTTAATTATTCTGGAACGGATAAAGATAAGAAATTTACACAAGTCAATGTTTCTTATTTTAATAATGATATACAGGAGTTAGATCAAATATCTGTACGATCTAGTCAATCGTTAATAGATAAGTACGGATTAAATCAAACAAATATACAAGCTTTATATACAACAAACAAATATCAAGCACAGCGTTTTGGAAGATCAATTCTTTATAATTCAAATTTTGAATCAGAGATAGTAACTTTTGAATGTGGTTTAGAAGCAGCTTCTATATTAGAACCTTTAATGGTAATAAAAATTGCTGATAGATTAAAAGAAACTATAAGAGCAAGTGGCAGAATAAATGCAGTTACAAGTTCAACAGAAGTAGTAGTTGATGATAGTACAGAGACAACTGTAGGTATTGCTGGTGATAGTTTTTTAATAATTGATATTAATGGAGGAGTACAAGAAAAAACTATACAATCAGTAAGTGGAAGTACAGTTACATTATCAAGTGCTTTGAGTCCATTACCGCAAGCTGGAACAATTTGGGCTGTTAAAACTGGTAATGTTCAGCATAGAAAATTCAGAATTACAAATATTAAGCAAAAAGATAATTTTGTTTTTTCAATAACAGCGATTGTTTATGACGATAATAAATACACGTTTATTGATGATTTAAGTAATAGTGTTGGTATAGGTAGACCGTCAACAACCTTACTTGATCCATTAGATGCACCAGAAATTCAAGAATTAAAAGAGGAACTTATTGTTGTTAATAGTAGGGCAACCAGTAGAATTGTTCTTAATATTGGACTTGTGAATGGAGCTAAAAAGTATCAAGTAAGTTATAAGTTAAATGGTGGTTCGCCAGTAGTGGAAAATATTTTAACAAATCAATTTATTCTTTTAAACAATAAAGAAGGTGTTTATGATTTTTCTGTAAGATCTATTGATAGTCTTAATAGATTAAGCACGAGTATTGCAGATCAATCACTTACAGCAGTTGGACTATCAGCAGCACCTTCTAATGTTAGTAATTTAAGATTTGAAGAAAGTGGTGATGATTTAATTTTAAAATTTGATCGTTCTACAGATAAAGATGTTTTATTTGGCGGTAAGGTAAAAGTAAAATATGCTCTCACTTCTGATGGAACTGCAACCCCTCAAAATGCAAATTTATTAAGAGAGGTGGATGGTAATTTCGACCAAATTACTATTAATGATTATCAAAGTGGTGAATATTTTGTAACTTTTGTTGATGTAGCAGGTAATGAATCTGTTACACCAACTTCTATTGTTATAAACAGAACAATTACATCAGGTAATAAATTAGCTGCACAAATAAGAGAACATACAAATAATTTTGCTGGATCAAAAGTAAACACAGTATATGACTCTAGTATTAGTGGTTTAAGATTAGAAACTGGTTATACAACTGGAAGCTATACTTTTGCTTCTCATTCCAATAGCATTGATTTAGGAGATTCATTTAGATTACATTTAGAACCACATTTTAAGAAATCTGGTTTTAACACTGCAACTCAATGGGATTCTTTTACAGATAACATAGATGATTGGCCTGAAAGTAATTTCACTGGTTCTGGTACAGTTAATAAAAGTGCTGATCTTATATTCAAAGTTGCTAAAAGCACTACAAGTAGTACAAATATTAGTGCTGTATATACACAATCTGGAACGACTGTAACTATTACAAGTAATACTCATGGAAGATCAGTCGGTGATACTATTATTTTTGATGCAACTTCTGGTGCTGGAGTTGATGGAACGTATGTCATAACTTCTATTTCCACAAATACTTTTACTTTTACATCAGGTACTTCTCAAACAATTACGACTTCAAACTGCACTTTCCAATATTTTGAGACATTTGCAAATACAGATATAATTGCAAGAACTTTATCTTTTAAAATCGATATAGAAAATGCAAGTACTTATGAAAATGTAGATATTGAAGAGCTAGGTGTTGATATAATATTCAGACCAAGAACAGAAAGAAGTATAGATAATTCAAGTGCTACAAACGGAGTTTTAACAAGTTCTGGAAGTGGTGCAACTACAGTTACTTTTAATAAAAAGTTTTTTACAGGAACCACTATTGTTGGTGGCAGTACTACAGTTTTTAAACCAGTAGTTTCTATTAATATAAATGATATGCAAGATCGAGATTTCTTTACTATTACCAGTGTTACCTCAACTCAATTTGTAGTAAATATTAAAAATGGAGCAACAGGAGGTTTTGTGGCGAGAGAATTTACATATAGTGCTTTCGGATATGGTGAAGGGTAGTATAATAGAAAAAACTTAAGTTAAAATGGCAAAACCAACAGATTTTGTAGTTGATAATGCTTCTGGTGCAGCAGTAAGAACTGATTTAAATAATATTTTTGATGCAATTAGTATTAATAATGGATTTGGTACTGTACCTACCCAAAAGTACAAATATATGTGGTATGCAGATGAGGCAACAAGTAAAATGTCTTTTTATAAAGCTAACGCATCAGATAAATTAGATTTTATAAGCCTTACTGATGGTAGTTTCTTTGGTCCTAACGGAACAGCATCTAATCCTTCNTANACTTTTACTAATTCNNGTAANTACAGGTTTTTATAGAAGNGCNNNTAATNAAATAGGAGTATCTAATAACGGTGCAAATACAGCATTATTTAAAGTTGATGGAATTGATGTTAAAGGTCATATTAATGTTGAACCCACCAGTGGAGAGGCTTTTGTACAATTAAAAACAGGTGTTAACAATGAAGAAGCATATCTGGATTTTGTTACTGATACAACTACTTACACAGATTATGGCTTGAGATTACAAAGAGGAGACACTGGACCAGATACTGATTCTTCATTAATACATAGAGGTACAGGACAGTTACAAATAATGACAGAACAGGCAGCACCTATATCGTTTAGAACTACTAATACCGAAAGATGGCAAATTAATTCAGATGGAGCGTATGTATGGCAAGGACACACTGGCAGTAGTGTAACTCTTGATAATGGAACAATATTTCAAAGAGGTTTAACAAGCAGAAAAGGTACAGCAGCAAACGCATCTGTAGCAAATCCCTATAACTTTTATTGGGATGATTCTGGAGAAGGTACTGGCAAGGCAAACCACCTCGAAGCTTGGGTTGATACTAACTTTGTTGGTGATGTAACTTTAGGAGTATCAGATTATAGAATTAAAGAAAGTATTACTCTACAAACAGATTCTGGAATAAATAAAGTAAAAAATTTAAAACCTATTACATATAAATATAAAGATTATGGTGTTCTTAAAGGTAGTGACGAGATAAGAGAAGGATTTTTAGCACACGAAGTACAAGAAATCATACCAAGTGCTGTTAATCGTGAAAAAGATGTTGAAAATGCTTTACAAACTTTAAATTTAGATGCAATAGTTTCTGTTTTAACAAAAGCATTACAGGAAGCAGTTGCTAAGATAGAAACATTAGAGACTAAAGTCGCTGCACTTGAGGGAGCTTAATGGCTGTTATACCTGGTAAAAAGAATTTTACAGTTCAACGTAGAGCAGATTTTCCTTTACGTTTAACTTTTAAAGATTCCACTGGATCGGCAATAAACCTTACAGGTTTTACAGTTTCAGCACAGGTATATGATGACTCACGCACCACAAAATATGCTGATTTTACAGTTGCTTATACAAACAGAACGGGTGGAATTGTTGACATTTCCTTATCTGATACTGATACTGCAAACTTTACTCCAGACATTTTAAAATATGATGTATTACTAACAGATGGATCTGGCAACAAAGAATATTATTTAGAAGGTACACTATTTATAAGTGAAGGTTACACAGCATGAGCAGTCCTAATCAAATTGTTGTTAGTCAGGTAGACAGTGTTACAACTGTTGAAATTACTACGGCAGGACCACAGGGTGCTACGGGAGCAGCAGGGCCATCAGGCGGACTACAAGTTGATGAAACTAATAAAGTTGATGGATCTGTTGTCTATTATGATGCTAGTAGTGCTACATTTAAAGCAGATTCAACAACAACAAAACTTACATTAGTCTTTGGGGGTAGTTTTTAAATGGCTAACACGATCAGAATTAAAAAAAGGGCTGCTAGTGGAAGTGCTGGCGCACCTTCATCGCTTGCCCCATCAGAGTTAGCTTTTAATGAAAATACTGGAGACTTAAAACTATATTATGGATATGGAGATAATGGTTCTGGAGAAGCATCTTCAATCATTACTGTTGGTGGTTCTGGTGCGTTTTTCAGTAAGACTGACACAAGAACTGCAAATACTATTTTAGCTGGTCCTACTACTGGAAGTGCTGCTGCTCCTACATTTAGATCTCTTGTTGTCGCAGACGTACCAACACTTACATCAACAAAGGTAAGCGACTTCGACACACAAGTAAGAACATCAAGACTAGATCAATTAGCAAGTGCAACAAACCCAGTATCAGGTGTTACTCCTACTGCTGATGCACACTTTGCAACTAAAGGATATGTAGATTCCGTTAGTGAGGGTTTAGATGTAAAACAATCTTGTAAGGTTGCTACGACAGCAAACATAACTTTATCTGGTACGCAAACTATTGATGGTGTGGCTGTTTCTGCTGATGAAAGAGTACTTGTAAAAGATCAATCTACTGCTTCAGAAAATGGTATTTATCTTTGCAAAGCTAGTTCATGGGTAAGGTCTGATGATTTAGCCACTGGTGCAAACGCTGCTGGAGCTTTTACCTTTGTAGAGCAAGGTTCTACAAATGCAGACATTGGATTTGTCTGTACAACTGATACTGCAACAGTTGGTACAAATAACTTAGCTTTTAGTACTTTTTCATCTAGTGGTAATGTTACTGCTGGTAACGGACTTGATAAATCTGGTAATGAATTAAGCGTTGATCTAAAAGCAAATGGTGGACTTGTTATTGAATCCACTGAAATTGCTGTTGATTTAGCTGCTAGTTCCATAACAGGAACTCTTGCAATTGGTGATGGTGGAACGGGTGCTACAAGTGCAAGTGCAGCTAGAACAGCCCTCGGATTAGCCATCGGTACAAATATTCAAGCATTTGACCAAGATTTAACTAATTTATCTGGTTGTCAGTCAGGTGCTTCTGCTGCTTTGGCTTTATTAACTTCTACAGAAGTTGCAATTCTTGACGGAGCAACTTTAAATACTACTGAATTAAATTTATTAGATGGTGTAACCGCCACAACTTCTGAACTAAACATTTTAGATGGGGTTACTTCAACAGCAACCGAATTAAATATTCTTGATGGTGTTACTGCAACCACTACTGAATTGAATATTATGGATGGAGACACATCTGCTACTTCAACAACACTAGCCACAGCAGATCGTATGGTAATGAATGATGCTGGTACTATGAAACAAGTTGCACTCAGTGATTTGGTCACATTTTTGGAAGATGGCGCAACTTCTGGTTTCGATATAGATGGAGGAACCTACTAAAATTTATTTCGTGGAGGTTAATTCATGGCTAATACCATAAGAAACAAAAGAGGAACAACAAAACCAGCAGCTTCTGATTTGGTTACAGGAGAAATTGCTATTAAGACAGATGATGCGAAATTATTTATTGAAAATGATTCTGGTCATGTTTTTGAGGTAGGTGAAACTCTTGGAACTTTTAACAGTTCTACGATTACTTATACAGTTACAGTTGCATCTAAGACATCTGCACATAGATATAACGGTACTGGATCAGGTTCGGGCTATAAAATAAATGGTATTTTTGCACCGTTTTTATCGCTAACACCTGGAAATACTTATAAGTTTGACCAAGCTGATAGCTCAAATAGTGGACACCCGTTACGTTTTTATTTAGAAGCAGATAAAACAACAGCTTATACAACAAATGTCACTACAAGTGGAACCGCTGGCAGTAGCGGTGCTTATACACAAATAGTCATAACAGATGCAACACCTATAGTTTTACATTATCAATGTTCTGCTCATGGTTATATGGGCAATAGTGTCACTTCTAATGGTACTTCAATAGATGGCAGTAATATAACAAGCGGTACGATTCCTGACGCAAGATTTCCAGCTACCTTACCAGCAGTATCAGGAGCTAATTTAACCAATCTACCTAGTGGTGGTTTATCATCAGACGCACAGATGAACACAGTTGGCGGTACAAATGCAGGGGATTCATTTACTGGTACAGATGCAAATGGTAATACCTTAATTGGATATGATGCTGGTACAGCAATAACTTCTGGAGATTACAATACTGCCTTTGGTCAAAAGGCTTTATATTCAACGACTACAGCTTCATACAATGTTGCTATTGGACCAAGTGCGTTATATCAAAACGAAACTGGAAATCAAAATATGGCAATGGGAGATCAGGCTGGATATAACGTAACAGGTAGTAGAAATGTAATGATCGGACATCAGGCTAGTACTGGTGGATCGGCTGGAGCTACAGCAATAAGTGATGTTATAGCTATTGGATACAGAGCAGGGTATGTTAATCAGTCTGGTTCAAACTCTGTTTTTATAGGTAGATCAGCTGGTGAAAGCATTACTACTGCTAGTAACAATACTATTATTGGAAAAGACGCTGGTAAGTCAATGACTACGGCCAGAGAATCAGTAATAATTGGTAGTACTTGCGGTGATTCTATAACTACAGGAAATTTTAATACTCTTGGTGGTTATTATTGTGGTCAGGCATTAACAACTGGTCAAAGTAATAGTTTTTGGGGTTATTCTGTTGGCTCGGCTGCAACTACGGCTGGATATAACGTAGGTATTGGTAGAAATGCTTTTGAAGCATTATCATCTGGTGAATTTAATATTGGTATAGGTTATCAAGCTGCTGATAATATTACTTCGGGAAGTACAAACACCTGTGTAGGACAGTATGCTGGTAATACACTAACTACTGGATCAAATAATACTTGTTTAGGAAATAACGCTACACCTAGTGCAGTAGACGTATCTAACGAGATTACATTAGGAAATAGCTCTGTTACTAAACTAAGAGTTCCTGGTATTGATGTTGTCTTGAAGGATAATGGTGGAACGCCTACTCAAGGCCATGTCCTAACAGTCGATGCTAATGGTGAAGCTGGATTCGCTGCTGCTGCTGGTGGAGGATTATCCTCAGACGCACAGTACAACACAGTAGGTGGTACAAACGCTGGCGATAGTTTTTCTGGCACTGATGCAGAGAAAAATACACTTATTGGTTATGATGCTGGCACAGCAATAACTACAGGCGATAGGACAGTCTCTATAGGCTATAAAGCTGGTACAAGCGTTACTACAACAAATAATAATGTTTTTGTTGGTACTGAAGCTGGTGAAAATTCAACTAGCACAGGAATTGTTGCTGTTGGCAATCGTGCTGCAAGATCATCTACAAGTTGTAATCAAGCTGTTGCTGTTGGTCAGCTTGCAATTTGGCAAGCTACTACTGCACAATATACAACAGCTGTTGGAAATCAATGTGGTGAAAATCTTACAACAGGTACTGATAACACATTGTTGGGTGAACGTGCAGGTCAAAATCTCACGACAGGCAGTAATAATATTTGTATTGGTAAACTCACTCAAGCTAGTAGTGCCACAGTTGATAATGAGGTAACTATAGGCGATAGCAATATCACTAAATTTAGAGTTCCAGGTATTGATGTTGTTCTTAAGGATAACGGAGGCACACCAACACAGGGTCATGTATTAACGGTAGATGCAAACGGAGAGGCTGGTTTTGCAGCAGCCAGTGGTGGTGGTTTAGGTTCTGATGCTGCTTATAACACCTTTGGAGGTAGTGATACTGGTAGTAATATTAGTGGAGGTGATAGTAATACTGGTATAGGTTACAGAGCTTTTTATACTCTTGTAACTGGAAATAGTAACACTGCTGTTGGTAGAGAATCACTTTACACTCTTAATGGTGGTAGCGATAATACAGCAGTTGGAGTTTATGCTTTAAAAAATCAAACTAATAGTTCTAAAAACACTGCTGTTGGTAATGGGGCAGGGTGGGAAATAACTACTGGTAGTGAAAATACTTTAATTGGTGAACGTATCGCTGCCAATATAGCCAATGTTAGTGCCTCCAGAAACGTATGTGTAGGAGTTCGAGCGGGTTACACAATATCAACTTGTACCGATAATGTTTTTGTTGGATACTATGCTGGAAGTTCCAACACTACAGGTTCTTATAATGTTTGCATTGGAAAAGACGCTGGTGCATCACAAACAACTGCTGGTGAAAATGTTTTTATAGGTCTTGAATCTGGTGAAGCTGTTACTACTGGCTATAACAATACAGCGATTGGTCAAGGAACATTGAAGGCTTGTACTACAGGTGGTTCTAATGTCGCTATTGGTACAAGTGCAATGAAAGGTGGTACTGTTACTGCAAGTTATAACGTATGTATTGGTAGAAGTGCTGGATATGCAATGAGTTCAGGTGGATATAATACTTGTGTTGGCGATTTAGCTGGTACAACTATAACTACAGGAACCAATTATGCCTTTTTTGGTAATCAGGCTGGTCGAAATGCTGGCACAGGATTTTCTGGTACAGGTGTTGGAAATTACGCACTAAATTCTATGACAACTGGACAGAGAAATACTGCCATTGGAGCTAGTGCTGGAAGAGAAATTACTACTGGTGATAATAATACTTGTTTAGGTGAACGTGCTGGTTATGCTACTGTAAGTCCATCTGGAAGTATTACTACACAAGATAATATAGTTGTTATAGGAAATAATAATGTTGCTAATGCTTACATTAAAGTTAGTTGGTCTGTTACATCAGATAGACGTGACAAAACAGACATAGAACCTTTTTCTCATGGTCTTTCATGGATAAATAAATTAAAACCAGTTACTTATCGTTGGGATAATAGATCTAATTATGATGACAGAAAACCTGATGGATCAAAAAAAGATCCCCGATTAGAGTTAGGTTTAATTGCACAAGATGAAATACAGGTAGAGAAAGAACATGGTTATGGGGATGACATTAATAATATGCTAGTTTCTTCTGTAAATGGTGATGGTTCTTATACTATGAAATACGAAAGACTTGTACCTATCCTTGTAAATGCTATAAAAGAGTTAACAACCAGAGTACAAGCCCTCGAAGCAGGGTAAACTACTAACAACAACTTTTAATTATCATGTCTGAACGTACCGCAGAAGAGGTTGCACAGATCTTCAAAAGTGCTGGAGATAGCGTAACTCTTATTAATGAACTTGCTGCTTTATCTTCTTTAACAGATGAGCAAAAAGATAAAATCAAAAGAAACGTAGAACATTTAGAAATTATCAAAGCCTATAAAAAGGAGGATAATACTACTTCTATCTGGACAACAGAAGACTTTACGTCACAAGACGCTGCTGTTACACTAGGTAAAACNAAGTATTAATTTATGGCTCGCAAAACAACNGAAGANTTACAGGAAGAACTTAANACGTTACAGAAAAATTACGAAGAGGCTGTTCAAGTCCAGAAAAATATACAGGATAGAGCAGTTGCTATCAATGCGATTTTAACTGACAGGGCAGAGGAAGAAACTGAAAAAAAGTCTACTGCGAAATAATAGAGAAACAGTGTAGATACTGCGGTAAAGTGTTTTCTACCACAGAACAAAGAAGAAAGTATTGTTCTAATGCCTGTAAAACAAGATTTTATCGTAGGAAAAAAGCTACTTAATAGTTACCATTTTTCTTGTTAATAATCCTAATGTGACGTATGGAGGAGTGACTACTATAATGAANAGTAACACTAGACTTTTTAAGTAAATGCTAAACCGCATCTGTCAAATNNTNAGTATNGTTTCATTTGTAATGGTAGCCTCCATGAGTGGTGGAGCGTACTTCGGTTACAAGTATGTAACTTCAGAACAATTTAAATCTAGAGTAATGAAGGAGATCATGGGTAATGTATCTGGAATGATGCCAAAGGTATTAGATCAAGGTTTACCTGACATGACAGGAACTTCTGTACCTGATAAAAACTGGACAGTGCCTGGTGTACCTAGACTCTAAGCCTATATGAATAGCAATATTATTAAAGGAGTATCAATAGGACTTGGAACTATTTTTGTTGCTTCCAACTTTTATACAATCAGTCTTTTAAGTAAAAAATCAAATTTACCTATGTTTGATTTACCTGTTAGTAAATATTCTACTTATGAGATTGAAGCTGATAAGAATAGCTATAGGATAAGACATAAAATGCACGATCCAAAAATAATTGTAAGTTTAGAGTCAACAAAAAAACCAGCAGGGTTTTTAGGAGCAAGTAAAGCTTTGTCTACAAAAGAAACACAAAAAGTAGCTGGTGAAAAGGATGTAGCTGTTATAAATAGTGGTGAGCTTACAGCAAAGCAAATAGCNTGNATAAAAGAAAGAGCAAAGGGAGAATCTACGGGAGAACTTATTGGAACGTCAGTAGCTACAGGAACAGGTTTATCCAGTTCATTGGCTAATGTTCCTATCGTTGGCTGGTTCTTGTCTGGGTTTGCAACTAACACAGCCAGAAGAGAAGGCGGTAAGATAGGAGGTAATATGGCCTCTGACTTTAACGACTGTTAATGCCTACGATTAAAATACCTGAGATAAAAATACCAAAAATAAATATACCAGAAACGCCATATGTACCTGAAACTGTATTGGTAGGAGAGAACCCTGCGTGTGATTTAACTAATAGAGATATAGAACTATCAGAAAATCCAACTATAATTTTTCATGGCAGAAAGGCTTATGCTACTTGCCCTAATGGTCAGGCAATCGCTGGCACACAACCAATTAAAGTACAACCAGAAGCTAAAACATTTAGACCTATTGTTTATGACGCACAAGACACTATAGAAACAGAAGGTACATATAATTTTCAACCAAAAGCAAGTGCAGTAAATATTAATTTAGGACAAAAAGAAGAACAGGAAGAAATCGAATTAGCACCTTGTCCACCAAAAAACGCACCATATAGACCTGGAGATTGGAGAAACGAGCTTAGATTAGAAAGGCTGGTAAAATATGAGCGTGGGCTATTGGAGGGTTCTTGTGATGCAATCTGGGAAGAAGTACCGTTTGTTGACCAGTACATACCGACAGCTAGTGTTGTTGTATCTACTGCTGTTATTGCTTCTGTTGCTGCCACTACTCCACTATTACTTAATATTGTCAAACCCTTAGTAAAAAATATTATAAAAAAGCTGACAAAGAAGAAAGAAAAAAAGGTAGAATAAAAAAACCCTATTCGCCAAGGCAATGGATGGGGTGTCTAGGTAGGCAAGTTTAACCGTGCTTGCCTACTGCATAATTGTATGTATAATGTATATTACAAGTCTATAATTCGGACTCTTCTTCAGGTTGATCTTCCCCTAAACCAGTGCGAAGTGCTTTTATAGACAAGGGGGATATTTTCGGGTCATGTCATGGCGACTGTGAGCCTTTTGGCAATAGACGTTTAAAGGTTTAGTCCTTGTTGCCCGATCTTAATTGATGAGTATGTGGGATAACTTGATTTGGAATCGTAGTTAAAACAATATTGCGACAAGAAACTGCATCTTCACCTACAAATTTTATTCCCTCCTTTAGCATAGTCGAACAGAGCTTGGCACGATTGAGATTGACCTCCAAACGCTTTGCATCAAGTAGAAACTCCTGATACTTTCTATAAGTTTGGGCTGCTTTTATGCACTCATCATCAAATCGTTTTCCCAATGGTACTTGGATACTGATAGTCGCTCCATATGAAAAGTTATGGTTTATCTGATCTAACCTTTCCTGTTCTGCTATGTAGAGTATTTCACCAGGATTTGTTAGCTGTCCAGTTTCGCTATCTTTTGCTTGGTTATATATATTTGTTCTTTGTATAGTGCTTCTTGGAGTGTTGTAGTATTCTCCTTTTGTTATGAACGGATTAAAACTAAGAGTAGGTGTTTGGCATTGAATACCGTTGCTATACCTATGAGTTGGGAAAGATCCGCTTATACTTTGAAATCCTTGGTTAACTATTGTGGATTGTGTACTGGACTGAGGATTACTTATAGTTGTTTCGGCAAAAACAGGACTAGCAAATAAAAGTCCTATTGAAATAAGGTTGTAGAAGTTTGTGTTGTTTCTATTGTTTGTGTTCGATTTATTATGCTTACTGCGTCTAAACCAGGAGCCATGAAGTTTTCCGTTAGAGAAAAGGCATCTCCTTCGCTCACGATCTCCCACTGTGGTTTGCTTGTTAAGTTTGGTGTTATCCATTCAAAATTCACCGCACCTGCATTACCTGTGTTTTGACTTGTTGTGTAAGTGGCTTCAGGAGAGATAACAGTACCATCTTTGATTTTGATGTTAGATCCTGTAACTGAGTACGCATAACCACTGTTATAGTTTTCAGTAATAATAACTTCATCTATTTTTGAAATACTCCTTGAGTTGCTTTGAATCTGGTTCGCACCAAATCTAGGAGTATTAGCAAAAGCATTTGGAATAAAAACAACAAGTAGACATAGCCACCATTTCATTAATCGAGGCCAAGAGTAATAGTTGATTGAAGCGTTGCAGTTGTACCAGCACCCATGTCCGCAAGGCTAACTGTGAGACCTTGTCCAGAATCAAGTGTTATAGCTACAGAACCAGGGTCGCCACCAGATTGTAAGGTATACTTTCCTAAAAGAGGCAAGGCACTTGTACCGTTTGTAACTGTCGCTGCTGTGGTACTTGTACTATCCGCTTGTAGATAGCTTTCCGACACAGAAAATGCATCACCTGAATTTGTCACCGTAAAGCTAGTATCGTAATCAACAGTAGGAACACCATTAGTAATACCAGCATCTGCTAGATCAAGAGAACCTATTAAATTAGCTGTGTCGTTTGCTTTTGGTGTGACGTTTGTACCAGCTACGCTTATGGAACCTGCAATACGCTCGCTGGTGGCACTAGCACCTAGAGTAGATACGCTGGCCACCGATTGTATAGAGTGCGTTACGTCAGCAAAACTAGCTGTTGGAAATGCTAGTAAAATCAAAGGAAGAAATTTTTTCATTTTTTAGGTTTGGGGTCAATTACTTCAGCACCTTCAATTTTGATAGGTGTAATTACTCTTATAGTCTGAACTATACCGTCACTTTGTGCAACTTTATCGTCTTTTTTACTACTTTTTTTAGATGCCTCAATTCCGAAGGTACTAATCGCAGCCGTAAGTAAGCTTGCTGGGAACGTGATGTCTTTTGGTTCGTTACTGTAGCCTGGTATTTCAATATAATTAAGGCTCACGATAAAACCACTCCAAACAACAATGCCAAGCCGAACAAAAAGACTAATAATAGCTAGTTGTTCTTCTTTATCGTCTAATCCTTCTTTTATCTTTTGAAACGGATTTTTCTTTTTTTCTTCAGTCATAACTTGTTTTTATTAGTCATACTAGACATAATTAAAAATTTAAGCAAATGACAGAAGTACAAGCAGCATTGATTGGAGCAGCAGCAACAGCTTTTGTTATGGTCTTGTCAAACATGAGTAATCGTAGAGAACGTACCATAATTGATATTTACAACAGGTTAAACAAGTTATCGCAAGCGGTTAGCAGGTTAGAAGGCAAGATTCAATAATGTTTGGTATGTTTGGAATATAACACATACTTTTTTTATGTATAAGATTTTAAAACCTATCTTATTAACCTTTTTGACCACCACAGCGTGTAAAAGGTTGATCGTTGATTTGTTACGAGCAATTTGTAAACAGACATCTAATAATCTTGATGACAGAGCAGTTGATGTTCTTGAAAAACAACTTTTTCCTACAGCATGAAAATTACAAAATTCCTCAACATTGATATAGAACCAGCACCTCCTGAGTTGGAATTAGAAGTAGAAATGCAATGTAGAGAAGTTTTAAAATGTAATGATATTGATAATTTAAAAAGATATTGCACTCACCTTATAAGAAAGAAATTTGATCAAGATATATTTATGGCTTCATTGCTTAACAGATTAATTGAGTTAGAAGCAAATCGTGTTGTAGCAGAAATGAGAAAACAAAAACGTACTAATCCTATTAAGAAGTTTTTTCGTATTCATTAAGTTCATCATCAGTAAAATCACGAATTAATAATTTATCAATCTTGTCAATTTCATAATTGAATTTCAAAACAGCAGTTCTTATGTGTTCTGCTACCCAATTGCCTTGAGAAATTACTTGTGCCTTACCTCTTTCATTTATAAATATGTAATGATCCTGTCCTTTCATCTGAATATCTAAAAAATTTTTCTCTAAATTTTTACGTCTTATTTCTTTAAGTTTGCGTAATTTAAGAATAGATTGTCTAACTGGTTTCATTTGTAGTAAAGATCATGAACACGTTGAAGTGGGATTGCAGCTACAGCTGGAACAATACTGTTACCTAGTGCTTTAGTTCTGTCCACCCGATTGGATAACCCATAACTTCCTTTAGGAAGTATGGGCTTACTGACATATGATCGCCAGTTTGGGTCAAGACGTCTGGTATGTTTCGCTGACCATATTCCTGATTCCATTTTACTGAAGATCTTCCTTTGTAATCCCTTGCTGTTGGAGTTGGTAACATCTGTAGATGATTGAATAGCTCTACTGTTTGAGGATTTACTGCTTCTCGAAGATTTGCTAACTTGGTTCTGCCCTTCCTGTGAACTTGAGTCTGTTTGATCATTGAACTCACTGATCGAGGAGGTAGATGATCCATAGTCGTTGGGGTAGGCAATGCACCACCACCTACTACGTCTGTGGGAGGCACCCAATGAACTTGCAGATATAATTGACCATTCTGCATCGTACCCTGCTTCGGAAAGTTCTCCGAGAACGATGTCCAATCCGTTATTAAGGATCGCTGCCACGTTTTCCATGACAATGAATTTTGGTCGTACCAGGCGTATGACTCTGATGAGTTCGTAAAATAAACCTGATCTGGATTGGTTTGTAATTCCTTCTCTTCTTCCTGCAACACTAATGTCTTGACAGGGGAAACCTCCTGTAATGACATCATATTGTCCAGGGTAAGCTGTGAAGGTTTTGATATCGTCATGACAAGGCACTGTAGGAAAATGTTTTTTTAAAACTTTTTGACAAAAGGGATCAATTTCTATAAATTGTGTGGTTTTAAATCCTCCGACAAGTTTATGAGCAGCATAAGAGAAACCACCAATACCTGCAAAAGTATCAAGAATTTCTAATTCTTTTATCAAAATAAACCTTGTGAGTTTGGAGCACCTTCTATTTTCTGTGGATTAATTTGACCAAAAAATCCGTTCCCGTCATCTGATTCCAACGCTTTAGCGTTGATATATATACCTTCAGTTTTAACTGACCCTTTTTCTTTGCCAAGATAAACTGAACCTCCAGCTTTTTTTGTATTTACTAAATTTTGAATATGATCCATGAGATGTGTAACAGATTCTGTTGGAATAAACAAACTTAGTTGAGGACCAAATTTACCATCATTTACAGTAAATTTAACAGGTAATGGAAGAGCTGGATTAAATTCTTGTTGTGAATTAGTCATTGAAGTAATTTTGTAAAACGTTTTTAATAAATTGATTGGGAGGAACATTATTGTCTTTGCAATAAGTTCTTATTTGTTTTGCAAGAAGATCATCAGTTCTGATTGAAAAGATGTTTCTGTTGTAATCTTTATGGCGATCTTGCTTGCGTTCNTGAAGTTGACTTAGAACTTGTTTCCCTGCAAATTCTGCTTCTTCNTGNGTCATAGAGTTGAATCAATTTCATTTATTAGAAGTGTAAGGGCTTTNCCTTGTTCAGCCGTTCTTATGTCATCAGGACCAATTCCTTCTGCTGTAATATCAAACATCTTTTTGAATTTATCTATTACAGAATCTTTTTTATTAGGATATTGTTTTGATAAGTTCATCATTTTAGTGACTACAGCATCTTTGGCATATTTAGATATAGGTTCACCATAGTTNTTATCTTTNATNGATTCAANAGGNTCGCCTTTNTCATTAGGTTTGCTAGGAGTTCTTTTTATACGGTTTTCTTTTTCTGGCAAAGCTTCTTCTTTCTTCGCCTCTTCAATTTCTAAACCTGCCCAAAGTTCAAAGGCATCACCAAAGCTATAACAAGCACAGGCACATAAACACCTTCTATGAGCCTTTTGAAGATCATTAGAGGATATTTCATTAAAAGGAATTGTTGAATTAAACCCTTTAGTTATCGCATAGTGGTAAAGAGGTAATTTAATACCTGTAACTACGTTATGAAAATAACCTAATATGTAACCTGTATTATCTGGTGCTTTCCAAATAAAACCTCCTTCTGGATTTGGTTCTAATGCGAAAAACCAATTAGGTGCGTTTACTCTTATTCTTTGTGCTGTTTTAGCCCAAGAACAATAAGGAACTTTGCCTTTATAATAAATATCGTCTTTTGTTATAAGACCACCTAAATTAGGTATTGAAATAGATTGTGGTTCTGAATCTGCCAAACTGATAGTCATGTTTAATTAGTATTAGTAAACTAATAGTATACTAATCGTAAATGCAAGATATTGCAATATATGCACCAGGCAATTCATCTTTATTGATATATCTTTTTCTAGTATTTAATTCAACAACTAAAGAATCATCTTCTAAAATCGTTCCTCCAGCACTGATAGACAATCCATCCAATGTAGACCTTGAAAGTTTATCAATG
>FUFK010044837.1_pt1 | contig 23037 bp, 25 predicted proteins | sample 1021851 | NCBI WGS metagenome assembly FUFK01 (sample SAMEA51879418, study PRJEB19060) | metagenome | reverse complement strand
ATTAGACAAAGAATCTAGAACTTTAGCAGCGCTATGAGGACTACCAGCAAATAAAATATTCATAAATTCNTTTAATATCTGTTAAATTTACCTAAAATCTTTTAAAAGCTTATTTCTTATGCGATCTCTTTTTAAAGCACTTACATAATCAACCATTAATTTGCCGTCTAAGTGATCTATTTCATGCTGAATACATACTGTCAGAATGCCCTCTGGCGCATCTTCCAGAGTTTCTCCTTTCAAATTTTGCCAAATAAGTTTGATTTTATCTGGTCTGGCTATAGTNTCATTAAATCCNGGTATTGATAAGCATCCTTCTTCAAATTCAAACATTTTATATCCTTCAAGAATCTCATATTCTGGNTTTACAAATATTCTTGGATCATTTCTTTCCTCAGAAAGATCCATAACTACAAGCCTTATATGTTTGTCTACTTGTGTTGCTGCTAAACCTATTCCATTAGCTTCATACATAGTTTCGAGCATATCTTGGGCTAATTTTTCTAGACATTTGTCGAATTTAGTAACTTTTTCAGCTACTTTTCTTAATCTTGGGTCCGGAAATATTAAAATATCTAATTTTTTAGCCATTTTTAAAGTTTTTCATTATAATTTCGAGATTATAATCCACTTAACAATTTAAGAGTACATATAATGACAAATGAAACAGTACAAGTAGCTATTATAATGGGTTCTGATTCAGATCTACCTGTTGTAGAAGCAAGTTTTTCAATATTAGATGATTTTGGTGTCAAATACACTAAGAATGTAATGTCAGCGCATAGAACACCTCATGATGTAATGGAGCTAATAAAAAACTCTGAGGAAAACGGATGTAAAGTTTTTATAGCAGCTGCTGGTATGGCAGCTCATCTTGCCGGAGCGGTAGCGGCTCACTCAACAAAACCAGTAATAGGTATTCCAATAGAATCAGGCGGCATGGGTGGAATTGATTCCTTGTTGTCGACTGCAATGATGCCACCGGGAGTTCCTGTTGCAACAGTAGCTGTTGGAAAAAGTGGGGCAAAAAACAGTGCAATACTTGCAGTTCAGATTCTTGCAACTAGTGATGAAGATCTTGCACAAAAGTTGGTTGAGTATAAACAAAATATGAGATCTGAAGTTTTAGAAAAAGATAAAAAACTTAATTCATAATTGAAAAACAATGCTNTAAATATCAACTCATCCGTTGAGTGGTTAAATGCTGGAAAAATTCTAGCTCATCCTACTGAATCAATTTGGGGTTTGGGTTGTGATGCGCTAAATGAAGAAGCAGTGAATCTTATTTTTAAGATAAAAAAAAGAGATAAAAAAAAGAACTTTATTTTGCTTGTAAAATCACTCGAATCATTTGAAAAATATTTAGAAGAAATAAATACGGATGATAAAACTTTTTTAAATAAACATTGGCCTGGGCCATATACTTTCTTAATTAAATACAATGAAAAACTTCCAACTCACTTAAAAAATGCATCTGGTAAAATAGCAATAAGAGTGAGCAATCACTTACCTCTTAGACGCTTATTTGAATTGTTTTCTGGCTTTATGGTATCAACTTCTGCAAATATCTCTGGTGAAGAAAATATTAATGATCCTAACTATATTATGAATTATTTTGAATACGATGAGATGGCATATTATGATGAAATATTAGGTGATAATAAAAGCCCTTCAACTATTATTGATTTAGAATCTAGAGCAATTATTAGAGAATAATATGTTAATAAATTTAGAAAAATCTTTTAAAAAAATTCAATCATTAATAATTAAAAATTTTAAACTTCTAGAGGGTTCATCTTCTGCAGATATTTCATCTGATGCATGGAAAAGGCCTGAAGGTGGCGGAGGAAAAACCTTTGTAATATCTAACGGTAATTTCTTTGATAATTGTGCTGTTAATTTCTCATCAATATACGGTAAAAATATGCCTGCAAGTGCACTTGGAAAAAAATTAGCCAAAAAAATTGATCATGGCTATCAAGCCATGGGTGTTTCTGTGATCTCTCACCCAAAAAATCCATATGTTCCAACTAGTCATATGAATGTTCGTCTATTTGGAATATTAGACAAGAATAAAAACATAAAAGATTGGTGGATTGGAGGTGGCTATGATTTAACGCCTTATATATCTTTTTCAGAAGANAATATTANTTGGCATAACTCAGCAAAAGAAACTCTTGATAAATATAACAAAAATTTTTATNNGTCATTTTCTGAGAATTGTAATAAATATTTTTATATACCTCATAGAAAAGAAAGAAGGGGTNTTGGAGGTATCTTTTTTGATAATCTNTCTAGCTTAAGCCTNGANNATAGCTTNAAAATGNTNAATTCTATTGCAAGCACCTATTTAAATTCATATTTAGATATTGTTTCTAAAAGAAAGAAAATAAAGTATTCCTCAGATGAGAAAGATTTTCAGCTAATTAGGAGAGGAAGATATGCTGAATTTAATCTAATATATGACAGAGGAACGTCATTTGGGCTTCAATCAAACGGAAGAATTGAATCAATCTTAGCTTCACTTCCANCAGAAGTTAAATGGAAGTATAAAAAAAATAAAAAATANAAANTAATGGAAAGAGCTCTACTTAAAAATCTTAATAGANATTGGAATGAATAAAAAATACAAACTTGGNGTTGTTGGGCGGCCTATTGAGCATTCATTATCTCCGTTTATACACTCAAGATTTTCAAGGAATGAAAATATTAATATTGAGTATTTGCCTTATAAAGTAGATGAGTCTGATTTTGAAATCTTCATAAAAGAATTTTTCTCTGATAAAGATTCAAAAGGATTAAATGTAACTCTTCCATATAAAAAAAATGCTGCCAATCTTAATGGAAATATTTCATCAGAAGCAAAATATATAAATGCAGTAAATACTCTGGTTAAATCAAATGGAGAACTTTCACTATATTCAACTGACGGAAAAGGCTTTATTAACGATATTGATTCAAAGGGCCTTGATTTAAAAAATAAGAAAGTTCTGATGATTGGAGCCGGAGCAGCCATAGAAAGTGTATTGTATAGAGTTGCAAAAAGCAGCACTAAAAGTATTACTTTATTTAACAGAACTGAAGAAAAAGCAAATAGGCTGATTAGAAAATTTTCTAATATGGGAAAAATAGACTTATTTCATGAAGAACAAAATTCTGCTTTCGATGTTGTTATTAATGGATCATCAGCAGGATTAACAGGCGAATTTGAGCCAATAGAAGAAGTCTTTACAAATTCTAATACTTACTTTTACGATTTGAATTATTCTTTAACTGAAACGCCTTTTTGTAAATGGGCTAGTGAAAATTCTAAACATGTATTTGATGGCATAGGCATGCTCGTGTATCAAGCAGCATTCTCTTTTGAAAAATGGTTTGATGTATTTCCAGAAACAGATAGTGTTATTAGTGATCTTGAGGGAATGAGAGAATGAAACGATTTGTACAATTCATAGCTGGAGCAATCTGTCCTGAATGTAAATCACAAGATACTATCGCTCTTAATCCTACAGATGATGAAATTTATTGTGTTAATTGTGATTTTGTTGAAAAAAGACCCAAAGAAAAATCTAAAGATAATATCAATGAAATTAAAGTGGTCAATTTAGAAGATTTTAAAAAAAATAGGGAAGAAAATCGATAGAAATTAAACCTTCAAACATATATCATACGTAGCACAAAAAAGTGCTTTTTTACTTGGTTGTATATATATAAATAGCTTATAATATACTATAACTAAATTTTATTATTATAAGACACACTTATTTGGGCGGATAATGTTATTTAATCTTCTTAGCTTTACAAAGAGAAATACCTTTCTTATAGCTTTACTTTTGCTAGTTTCACCATTTATGCAAGCTGATTGGTTTGCATTAAATATGACTAGAGGTAGTACCGATATAAGTAACGAAGTTTTTGAGCTACACATGTTAATTTTTTGGATATGTGTTGCAATTGGAGTCATAGTTTTCAGCGTTATGTTCTACTCGATGTGGGCTCATACAAAGAAAAAAAATCCAGTACCTGCTAAGTTTCATGAAAATCATAAGCTTGAAATAGCTTGGACCATTATTCCATTTTTGATCCTGATAGCTATGGCTGTTCCAGCATCAAAAACGCTTGTCAAAATTTATGATGATGAGGCGGGCGATATTAATATTCAAGTAACTGGATATCAGTGGAAATGGCAATACAGATATCTTGAGGACGATGTAAGCTTCTTTTCGAACCTATCAACCGATTTGGATGAGATATATAACCTAGTTCCTAAGGGAGAAAATTACTTACAAGAAGTTGATGAGATGGTTGTAATTCCTGCTGGCAAGAAAGTAAGATTTTTAATAACAGCCAATGATGTAATTCATTCATGGTGGTTGCCTGCATTTGCAATTAAACAAGATGCAATACCTGGATTTGTAAACACAGCTTGGACTATTGTCGACGAACCTGGAATCTACAGAGGCAAGTGCACCGAGTTGTGTGGAAAAAATCATGGCTTCATGCCAATAGTTGTAAAAGTTGTTGAACAAGCTGAATATGACGAATGGGTTTTTGCTAAAAAACAAGAAGCAATCAAATTAGCTGAGTTAACAACAAAAGAGTGGACGGCTGCTGAGTTGGTTGAAAGAGGTGAAAGCATTTATGAAGTAAATTGTGTTGCTTGTCATCAAACGTCTGGTCAAGGCATATCTGGAATATTTCCGGCGCTTGCAGGAAGTGACATCGTTATGAATAACAAAGATAGAAATATTGAAATTCTCATGGAAGGTGTTCAAGGAGCAGCCATGAATTCATTTAGCTATCTTTCAGAGGTTGAACTTGCGGCAGTAATTACGTACACAAGACAATCATGGGGTAACGCTGAGAAGGGAGATGGAGAAATCGTAATACCCAAAGATATCGTGGATTATAAGGAACCAAAGATTTAATATAGGAAAATATTATGAGTGCAGTAATAGAGAATCACCATGACGATCACGATCATGGCCCAGCAAAAGGAATCACTAGATGGTTATACACAACTAATCATAAAGATATAGGAACACTATATTTATGGTTTAGTTTTGCAATGTTCCTTATAGGCGGAGCAATGGCGATGATAATAAGAGCTGAGCTTTTCCAGCCTGGTATGCAAATAGTTGAGCCTGAATTTTATAACCAAATGATAACGCTTCATGGTTTGATCATGATATTTGGTGGTGTTATGCCGGCGTTTGTTGGACTCGCTAATTGGTTGGTTCCAATGATGATTGGGGCACCAGACATGGCATTACCGAGAATGAACAATTTGAGTTTCTGGATATTGCCTTTTGCTTTCTTTATTCTTTTATCATCCCTTTTCATGGAGGGCGGAGCTCCTAACTTTGGATGGACATTTTATGCACCACTTTCAACAACATATGCACCGCCAAGCGTAACGTTTTTTATATTTTCTGTTCACATAATGGGAGCTTCTTCAATTATGGGTGCAATTAATGTGGTTGTAACAATCATGAATATGAGAGCACCAGGTGTAACCTTAATGAAAATGCCATTATTTGTATGGTCATGGCTAATAACTGCATATTTGTTAATAGCTGTAATGCCTGTTTTGGCCGGAGCAGTAACAATGATGTTAATGGACATCCACTTTGGAACAAGTTTCTTTAATGCAGCTGGTGGCGGAGACCCTGTTCTCTTTCAACATATTTTTTGGTTCTTTGGCCATCCTGAGGTTTACATAATGATTTTGCCAGCCTTTGGTATCGTTTCCCACATTATCGAGACTTTTTCGAGGAAACAACTATTTGGTTATTCTTCAATGGTTTGGGCTATGCTTTCAATTGCAATTCTTTCTTTTGTAGTATGGGCTCACCATATGTTTACAGTTGGCTTGCCATTAGCAGCTGAAATATTTTTTATGTGGGCAACTATGTTGATAGCCGTGCCTACTGGTGTNAAAGTATTTAATTGGGTAGCGACTATGTTTAGAGGATCTCTAACATTTGAAACGCCTATGCTTTTTGCAGTTGCATTTGTTGTTTTATTTACTATCGGAGGATTGTCAGGATTGATGCTCGCTATTGTTCCTGCTGATTTCCAATATCATGATACATATTTTGTTGTTGCTCATTTTCATTACGTTTTGGTTCCTGGAGCAATATTCTCTATCATGGCCGCTGTTTATTATTGGATTCCAAAATGGTCTGGAAATATGTATGACGAAAGACTCGGCAAACTTCATTTTTGGCTTTCATTTATAGGTGTAAACGTTACATTCTTTCCACAACATTTTATTGGTTTGGCTGGAATGCCAAGAAGATACCCTGATTATGCTCTAATTTTTGCTGACTGGAACATGGTTTCTAGTATTGGAGCATTTCTATTTGGGTTCTCTCAATTACTGTTTTTATTTATTGTTATCAAGACTGTGATGGGTGGCAAAAAGGCAACAGATCAAGTTTGGGAAGGCGCCAAAGGGCTTGAGTGGACAGTTGCTTCACCAGCTCCGTACCATACATTTTCAACACCACCAAAGGTTGATTGATGAAGAAAGAAGCTAAGAAAACATTAATTAAACTAGTTGTGGCTGTTCCTTTGATGTTTGCTTTTGGCTTCGCACTTGTTCCTCTTTATGATGTTTTTTGTGAGGTTACAGGGATCAATGGAAAGGTTTTTCAATCCGAATATTCTGAAGAGCTAGTTACTGATGATGGAAGAACTATAGCAATTCAATTTATATCTACAAATAATGAGAATATGCCGTGGACATTTAAACCATCCGAACAAGTTATGAAGATTGAAACGGGCAAGTATCATGGCGCGACTTTTTACGTTAAAAATACAACTGATAAAAAAATGACTGCTCAGGCAGTTCCAAGTGTTGCTCCATCAAATGCAGCTGCACATCTAAAAAAACTAGAATGTTTTTGCTTTGAGCAGCAAGAACTTATGCCAGGTGAAGAAGCACTGCTTCCAGTCAAACTGTTGGTTTCAAATGAACTACCTTCAAATATTAAAAACATAATTTTATCTTATACAATTTTTGATATAACTGATTACGATGATGAGGTTTTAGCTCATAATCAAATGGCGATGGAGTAAAGCAGATATGAGTGGGGGAAGTTATTACGTTCCAGATCAAAGCAGATTTCCAATTTTTATGGCGGTTTCTTTGTTTCTATTGGTTATGGGAGCTTCAAGTACGATAAATAACTTAGATGACCCAACCAGCAACTCTGTATATATATTATATTCAGGATTTGCATGTTTATTTTTGACCATGTTTTTTTGGTTCAGACAAGTAATAAAAGAACATCTTGCTGGATTAGATTCTAATCAATTAAAACAATCTTATGTATACGGAATGGCATGGTTCATTTTTTCTGAAGTCATGTTTTTTGCTGCATTTTTTGGTGCTTTATTTTATGTTAGAACTCTAGCAGTTCCTTGGTTAGCTGGCGAAGGATCAAAAGGAGCAGCAATTACAGCCATTGAACTATGGCCAGCCTTTGAGTCTTCATGGCCGGTTATGACCACACCGGATCAAGGTAATGAGTATGATTTAGCTGACAAGAGCATGGCATGGCCAGGATGGAGTAAGGCTCTTTTATGGTTGCCTTTGTGGAACACAATTGTTCTTCTGAGTTCATCATGGACTGTTCACTTAGCCCACCTTGGTTTAAAAAAAGGAAATAGAAGAAAGTTTAATGTATATCTTGGAGTTACAGTTCTTTTGGCTTTAATTTTTGTTGGACTGCAGGCTCTTGAATATTATGAAGCTTACGCACATTATGGCCTTAAATTAAATTCTGGAATATATGGATCAACGTTTTTTATGCTTACTGGTTTTCATGGCTTCCATGTGATGATGGGCGGTTTTATGTTAGCTATTATGCTTGCAAGATCAGTTTTTGCAGGTCACTTTGAGCAACACGATCACTTTGGCTTTGAAGCTGCATCATGGTATTGGCATTTTGTAGATGTTGTCTGGCTAATGCTATTTATATTTGTTTATATTTTATAATTAGGAATCTTCCCAAGGAACGCTGTTACCAAGTTCGCCAGTATATAAACCAATTGCAATTAAAATGATTAAAACTGTAGCAAAGAAAACTCTAAGACCAAGCAAGTAAACTGTTCTTTTTCTTCCTGTCTCGCCCTTATCTACAAGTAGAAAAAAAAGACCGCCAGCAAGTGAAAGAAGTAACAGAGGTATTACGATATAAATTAAGGTAGTAATCATAATAAAATTTTAATGCATATATACTTTTATAGATATGAAAAAAAATAAATTTAATCCAGGAGCAAGAATTACAATTTTTTTTGTTACGTTTGCAATTATTTTTTTCTCATTAGGATTGTGGCAAATTGAAAGAGGACAAGCAAAAACAGTATTGCTTGATGAATTCGATAAAAATTCAGTTATAGAACCTCAAGAGATCAAACAGGATTCAAAAAAATGGGAAAGAGTATATGTGGAAGGAACATGGTATGGAGCCAATCAAATATTAATTGATAATGTAATAAATGGAGGCATTGCTGGATATAAAGTGCTTACACCTTTCAGGCTAAACGAAACAGGTGATCTAATCCTAATAGATAGAGGATGGATAAAAAGAAATAGAAATATGTCAGACTTACCAAATATTAGTATTAAGGATATTAAAGAAAGAGTAAGTGGGATATTAGAATCACCTGAACTTGGACTTGTTCTCTCAGACGAGCTAGTATCTGGTGAATGGCCAAAAATATCGCAAACTAAGAATATTGATGTAATATCAAAAGAGTACAATGAATCAATATATCCATTAATTCTTTTAGCAGACCCAATAAGTAGATATAGCTTAGAATATATTAAAATTAACCCAACAAACATGACGCCAGTAAAACATTATGGTTATTCAGCTCAATGGTTTTTAATGTTTATAGTTTTATGCGGCATGTATGTCTGGTACGGATACAAAAAAAATGAGAAGTAAAATTTTTCTAGCAGTTTTGTTGCTTACACCAATACTGGTTGTTACTTTCTCAACCTTATATTTTTTATCAGGCATGTCTCCAGAAGGTACTAAAAATAATGGCGTATTTTTTAAAAGCTATTTTGATTTAAATGACTTTAAAAATATAGAAGGCAAACAAGACCTTATTAAGTTTGAAGATGGTAAATGGATATTATCTGTATATGTTACAAATATAGATAGCAGCGAGGAATCTATATACCTTGCAAGACAACTAAATGTCGCACTTAATAGAGATATCAATAAGCTTAAAAGAGTAATTTTTTATTCAAATAAATTACTTGAACCCAATCTTAAAGATATTAAATTACAATATCCTCGAGTTGAAATTATCGAGGATAAAAACGGGGTATTGTTAAACGTTTTACAAAGAAATTCATCGCTTGATTTTAATATTGAAAATCCAATATTTGTTATCGATCCATATGGAAGGGCAGTTATGTATTTTTTACCAGATACTGACCCAAAATTAATTTTAAAAGACTTGAAGGTGTTAATTTAATGAATCAAATTAAAAATTTGTCTCTTTTTGGTATTTGCTTTGCATTTGTGGTTATTGCATTGGGAGCATGGACGCGTCTTGTAGATGCTGGTCTTGGATGTCCAGATTGGCCAGGATGCTATGGTTTTGTAGTTTTTCCTATTAACGAGGCAGACATTGCTATAGCAGAAAGTAGATACCCATTATTTCCATACGATATTAATAAAGCAATTCCTGAGGTTGTGCATAGATATTTTGCAGCAGGACTTGGGCTAATAGCAATCTTTCTTGTTTATCTGTCTTTTAGAAAGACAAATGATAGATCAATACAAGGTTGGTCGTCATTTCTATTATTTTTTATATGTTGCCAAGGTNTTTTTGGATATTTAACAGTAAGCTTAAAACTTTTACCCATAATAGTTACACTGCATTTATTTGGAGGATTCACCACGTTAACTCTCTTTTATTTTATTTATTTAAAATCTCGGAACTTTGAAATATTTAACCAGATAAATATTTCAAATTTAAAAATTATTGCTGGTGTAGCATTTTTAGCTTTAATATTTCAGATATTTCTTGGAGTTTGGACTAGTACTAATTATGCCTCTTTAGCATGTGCAGATTTTCCAACATGTCAGGGAACTTATTTGCCAGAGATGGATTTTAAGAGTGGATTTAATTTAAACCAAGAAGTTGGCCCAAACTATTTGTATGGATTATTAGACAATCCTGCACGAGTAGCCATACATTATTCTCACAGAGTTTCAGCAATATTAGTTACGTTTATATTTCTTATACTTATGTCTAGACTATGGTTTTCCGAAGCAGCTCCGCTTGCCTCAACTCTCGGAATTCTTCTTCTAACTCAAATAGCATTGGGAATTACTAATGTTGTATATGTTTTACCTCTATACGTGGCGATTGCTCATAATTTATTTGCAGCCTGTCTTCTTTTAGCAACATTTACTGTAAATTACTTAGCCTGGAAGAAATGACCCTTCTTAAAAGTTATTATCAACTTTGTAAACCAAATGTAGTTTACATGATGTTGATATGCGCTTTTGTAGGAATGTTGTTAGCAGAAAAATCTGTAAGTTCTTTCAGTTATCTGATCGTGTCTTTAGTTGGTATTGCATTTTGTGCAGCTTCTGCAGCTGCAATTAATCAGGTAATTGATCGTGAGTCTGATGCCTCTATGACAAGAACCGATCAAAGACCATTGCCTCAGGGTGATCTGTCACCAATGCATGCATCAATGTTTGCTTTGGTTATAGGAGGCTTGGGCGCAACAATTTTATATGTATATGTAAATACATTAACAATGGTTCTAACAATTGCATCTCTAATAGGCTATGCTTTTATTTATACCGTTTATTTGAAGAGAGCAACCCCACAAAATATTGTGATTGGAGGTCTTGCTGGTGCAGCTCCACCATTATTGGGTTGGTCATCTGTAACAAATACAATAGATCCTTACGCTTTATTGTTAGTTCTAATAATATTTGTATGGACTCCTCCGCATTTTTGGGCGCTTGCAATTTATAGAAAGGATGAATACGCTAAGGAATCAATTCCAATGTTGCCTGTCACACATGGAGTAATATTTACTAAACTTCAAATAGTTTTATATACGATTATTTTGTTCATAGTCTCATTGTTGCCATATGTGGTTCTGATGTCTGGAATAATTTATTTAGTTTCTGCTCTAATATTAAGTTCAGTCTTTTTATATTACTCAATTAATCTTTATTACAGTGACGATGATGAAGATGCAATGAGCACTTTCCAATTTTCAATTTATTACATTTTTTTAATTTTTTTAGCTTTACTGGTAGATCATTTTATAATTGTGGCCTAATGACGATTAAGAAAAATATACTAATTATTATTGTTTTTATTTTCACGGTTCTAGCCCTTTTCATTAATAAGTTAACATCGCCAAGAGTTTTGAGTGAAAATGAACTTTTAATCAATGGCCTTTTTCTTTTTGAAACTCCAAAGCAAATATCAGATTTTACTTTTTTGTCAGAAGATAATATTGAATTTAAAAAAGATGACTTAATTGGAAAATGGACTTTAATGTATTTTGGATTTACAAGATGTCCTGACGAGTGCCCAACCTCAATGTATCAAATGTCAAAACTTGTCAAAGTTTTACGAGAAAAAAACTTTCCATTAGAAGACAAACAATTTGTTCTGGTTTCCATTGATCCTGAAAGAGATTCACCAGAACAGATTAATAAGTATGCAAAGGGATTTGATGAGGCATTTATTGGCGTATCAAATGTCAGGCCGATGTTGATAAATCTTGCAACACAGCTATCTGTGAATAATGTAATGCCAAGTGGAGGAGAGACTGATCATTCTCACTTGGACAATCATGTAAATAATATAATACTGCTTAATCCAAATGGGGAATTTGCAGGAGTATTTAGACCTCCATTCGACTTATCAAGACTATCTTTGACTTATCAATCGGTAACTCAGTAATCTTTATATTTTAATAATTACTTTGCCTTTAGCCTTTCTGTCTTTTAGGTGAGCAATTGCTTGTGCACCATCATCTAAACTAAATGAATCAGAGACTTCTGGATTAATTTTTCCATCCGAGTGAAGTTTAAACAGCTCTTCAAAATTCTTTTTATTTTCTTCAGGAAACATTCCAACCCATGCTCCCCAGAAAACTCCAACAATTTTCATACCTTTTAGCAGAGCAAGATTGATTGGAATTTTTGGAATCTCACCTGCTGCAAATCCAATTACTAAATATCTGCCATCCCATGCAGTAGCTCTGATACAAGGCTCTGAATATGAATCGCCAATAGGATCATAAACAACGTTAGCACCAATGCCTCCTGTTAATTCTTTTATTTTGGATGAGAGTTCCTTTTGCTGATCTCTATNAAGCTTTCCTGATGGATAAATAAAAGCTTCATCAGCGCCATGTTTTTTACAAAGATTAATTTTATCTTCAGTTGATGCTGCAGCTATGACTTTAGCCCCCATAGCTTTTCCAAGCTCTACAGTAGCAAGACCAACACCTCCTGCCGCTCCAAGAACTAATAAAGTTTCTCCCTCTTTCAAATCCGCTCTTTGTTTGAGAGCATATAGGGATGTGCCATACGTCATTGGTAAAGCAGCAGCAGTTTCGAAGCTCATAGAGTCTGGTATTTTCACAGCAGCTGTTTCTGGAACAACAATCTTTTCAGCAAAAGCCCCCAAACCAGTCATTGCAAATACTCTATCACCCACTTTTAAATTTTTTACATCTTCAGCGACTGCTTCAACTATACCTGATGATTCACCTCCGGGAGTAAAAGGTAGTTCTGGTTGGAATTGATATAGCCCTTGTATCATCAAAACATCAGGAAAGTTAACACTACCAGCTTTATTATTAATTAGCACATGTCCAGGTAGAATTTCAGGATCAGGCACCTCATTAATTTGTAATTTATCTGGCATGCCCAGCTCGACACATTGTAAAGCTTTCATAATTTCCCCCTATAACTTTAAGTTGTAGTTTTTAACGAATTCATTCATTTCTTCGTTTGTATTTTCTGGAATTTCTTTTAATTTATTTAATGATAACTCTGCTTCTTTTTTTATACCATCTAAATTTAATGAACCATTAGATCTTAAAATTTTAATATTTTCTTTAGCTTTTTTAACACCATCTGAATGAAAGCTATTATCAGGTATTTTTCCTTTTNCTGAGCCAATAACATACTCAATAGATTCTATGNATGATTCACTATTCTCAAAAAAAGATGCAACTAGCTTAAGATCATCAATTATTTCATTTCTTGCCTCATTGATATTTACCACCCGATTGTTTTTATCTATATTTGTATCTTTATCTCTTCCTTTATAAATAACTTTTGAATCGTTTAAATCAATTTTTTCTTTCTCATCATCTGATATCTTAGGACTTTGATCGATTAAACAATAAATAAGAATAATATCTAAAAATTGCATNTGATGAACTGATGTACCAGTTATGTCATCAGGCAATAGATCAACACCTCTGACCTCAAGATACTCAATTCCGTATTCTTTTAGAAGATTGTATGGTCTCAAGCCATTTAAAGATGATCTTTTAGGCCTTATAGCATCATAATATTCGTTTTCTATTTGAATAATTCCATTTGAGATCTGATGGTATTCATTATTAGAATCTAACAAACCAAGTGCTTCAAAGTCCTTATAAGGAACAGTAATTGCCTCCTTTATCTTTTTTAGAAAACCTGACAACGAGTTATATTTGATATTCAAATCTTTCTGAGCCTTACTTTGATATCCTATATCACTCATTCTTAAAGACGTTGCATCTAAAAGATACATATCGTTAGAGTTAAGCTTTTCTAGTTTATGTTCTCTATTATTAACAAAAGACTTATCAACTACATTCGTTTGACCAAATTCTAGAAGCACAAACCAAAACAATCTCTTAAAGTTTCTTATTAATCCAAGATAGGCTTCATCAATATCAACTTGGTGATTTGAATTAGTTAAAAAAGCAAGAGAATCAGGATTTATAGAAAAGTTATAGTGCATACCAGAAACGCATTGCATGGTTGGTCCATATCTTACTTTTAGTCCTTTTCTATATACATGTTTAAGCAGGCCAATGTTGCTTTGGTGATAAAAGCCCAAATTTATATCCGATTCATCTTCAATTTGTGGAGGCATTGAAAAAGGCCATAACATCTCATTATCATCAATATTTTGTCCTACAAATACGTGAAGAGAATATAAAAAATTATAAAGATCATTAACATCTTCATATGTGGGTGTAACTAGCTCGACCTGTGCCTCTGCGAAATCTGTAGTTATAAATTTATTTGTAAGAGCAGACCCCAAAGCTTCTGGATGAGGTTTTTTAGATATACTACCCTCTTTATCTACTCTAAAAAATTCTTTCTCTATACCTCTTTTTATAATTAGATTTTTAAAGAAGCCTGAGTCTTTTAAATTCTCTAATCTACTTTTTAGTAATGCATTAGTCATTAAACCCTGGACCAGCTTTTACTATTTCAGGTTTTGCATTAAATTTTTTGAAGTTTTCTTGAAATTTTGTAATTAATTCTGAAAGATATTTTTCGTACTCATCTTTATTTTTCCATGTATTAATTGGATTTAGTAATTCACTATCTACTCCATCAACCTTTATGGGTACAGATAGATTTAATCCAGGAACAGTTGTTGTTTCAACATTATCAAGCTCACCATCCTGAATTGCGTTAACAATTCTTCTCGTTGTGGGTATCTTAAATCTAGACCCTACTCCATAAGGCCCTCCAGTCCAACCGGTGTTTACAAGAAAAACCTTAGAATTAAAACTCTCAATGCGTTCCATTAAAAGGTCTGCATATTCATTTGCAGGCCTTGGAAAAAACGGTGCCCCAAAACACGTTGAAAAAGTCGATTCTATATCAGATCCTGATCCCATTTCAGTTGAACCAACTTTAGCTGTATATCCACTCAAAAAATGATACGCAGCTGCTTCTTTAGATAATAATGAGACAGGAGGGATAAGACCTGTAAGATCACAAGTTAAAAAAATAACTGTTTTAGGCTCGCCAGCTGCATTGCTTTCAACAGCATCCTTAATGTGAGACCTTGGATAACAACATCTTCCATTTTCAGAAAGCGAAGTATTACTATAGTCAGGCGTGCCATCTTCATTTATAAAAACATTCTCTATAACACTTCCATGTTTGATAGCTTTATAAATTACAGGTTCATTTTCTTCAGTTAAATTAATTGTTTTTGCATAACACCCGCCTTCAAAGTTAAAAACTGAGCCTTTGCTCCATCCATGTTCATCATCTCCTATGAGTGAACATTTAGGATCAGCTGATAGCGTAGTTTTTCCTGTACCAGATAAACCAAAAAATAAAGCTACGTTTCCATTAGAATTTACATTTGCAGAGCAATGCATTGGCAGAACACCTTTTTCTGGAAGTAGAAAATTTTGGACGGAAAACATAGATTTTTTCATTTCACCTGCATATTTCATACCAGCAAGAATAACTTTTCTTTTTGCAAAATTTATAATCACACAACCATCAGAATTTGTTCCGTCTTCAGAGGGGTCGCAAACAAAATTAGCAGCACTTATTATCTGCCACTCTTGCTTATTGGCCGGATTATAATCATCGGTAGCTACAAAAATAAGTCTAGAAAATAAAGAATGCCACGCAGTTTCTGTTGTAACTTTAACTGGCAAATAATGCTCATCATGAGAACCCACATGAACGTTAGAAATATATCTATTTTTTTCAGCTAAATATGTTTCAACTTTATTCCACAATGCATCAAATTTTTCTTCTTCAAAAGGCTTGTTAATTTCACCCCAATCAATAAGATTTTTTGTTCCTGCTTCTTTAACAATAAATCTGTCATTAGGGCTTCTTCCGGTTCTTTCTCCAGTAGATGTTGAAAATGCACCATTTGAAGCAATAACACCTTCATCGTTATTTACAGCTTCTTGTATAAGCTCTTCATTGCTCAAGCTTAGAGCTTCCGAGGTATTTGGTTGGGTGTTCATATTACTAACAAATATTATAGGTACTTGGGGGGAATAATTATATATGTTGAGGTGATAATTATGTACCTATAATATTTTATTCGTTAGCAATATTTCGAATTATTATGTAGTGTATTAAAAAATTAAAGCATTATTAAGTCAATAATCTATAAATTTGTTATATTAAAGGGGTTTAGAAAGATAAAAAGATGTAGTTATGCTACAAAGTTAGGCTAATTTAATCAAACCTCTATACTTAAAAATTGTAGCAATTAGGTAAGTCGCAAAAAATATAAAGCCATACTCTGCAAAGTTAAAAATAAATCTCCACCCATCCTCAGCACAACTTGGACCACCGGCAAGCGTTCTATTTATAGCTTCAATAAGTCCAAAATAATCTACTTGAGCATGAAAAGGCATTCCACAACCTGATAGGTTGACCAATTCATCCAAAGACATGCTTTGAATATATATTTGTCTTGAGGTTACGAATAATCCAATCAAAGAAGAAATTGTAATTAATATAGCACTTATAAACTGCTTATTAATTAAATATCCTAGCAACCCAGAAATTGCCACTAATCCAAAAACATATCTAGTAAGTATACATAAGGGACAGGCCTGTAAATACATAACCTGATCCATTATTATCGCTGCAAAAATTATTGCTAAAGCAGAAAACATAACCGAAAGTTCAAAATAGTTTTGGAAAATATTTTTAACAATTGCTGATATTTTGTTGTACATTTTTCTTTAATTTTTTCCATTATAGAAAAACAAGAGTCATAATACATTATATAAAAGCTAAACATGAAAAATAGAATTTTTATCATAGATGGATCGTCTTATTTATATAGAGCTTTTCATGCTATGCCACCACTAAGCACTTCAAAAGGACAGCCAACTGGCGCAGTAAAAGGCGTTACAAATATGCTTCTTAATTTAAAAAAAGACAGTGAGGGCTCGCCTATCATTGTTGTATTTGATGCAAAAGGAAAAACTTTTAGAAACGAAATTTATTCGGAGTACAAAGCAAACAGNCCCCCTATGCCTGATGAACTTAGATTGCAATTAGATCCAGTCAAATCAATTTGTAGAGCTATAGGATTCCCACTTATAGAAATCGAGGGCGTTGAAGCGGATGATGTTATAGCAACAATAACCAGAATGGCGAAAGATGCTAAATATAAATGTGTTGTTTCATCCTTAGATAAAGATTTAATGCAACTTGTTGAAGACCCAGATACAACTTTAATGAATACTATGAAGCATGAAATTTTCAATGAGGAAAAGGTATTTGAAAAGTTTGGTGTAAAACCTAATCAAATAAGAGACATGCTAGCTCTTGTTGGTGATTCATCAGATAACATTCCAGGTGTTCCAAAAGTAGGTCAAAAAACTGCTGCAAAGTGGCTTAACGAATATAGCAATTTGGATGGAGTTATAAAAAATGCTGACTTGATAAAAGGAGTTGTTGGAGATAATTTAAGAAATAGCTTAAGTGAACTTCAAAGAAATGTTGACCTCGTTTCCTTAAAGGAAGATGTTGATTTAAATGTAAAGTTTGAAGATCTTTTAAAACTAAATCCAAACCAAGAAGAGTTAGATAAAATTTTTAAAGATTTAGAATTTGCACCAATAAACAAAGACAAAGATGAGCAGGCTCCTAAAAAAAATGGAAAATATCAAACAGTCCTTAGCAAAAAAGATCTAAATTCCTGGATTAACAAAATAAAGAAATCAAAAGCCTTTGCAATAGATACTGAAACAGATTCTGTCCAAACTGTTTCTGCTAACATGTTAGGGATATCTCTCTCAGTAGCAGAAAACGAAGGTTGTTATATTCCAATTGGACATGATTATGAAGGCTGCCCAGAACAATTATCTATGGATGAGGTGATTACAGTCCTTGGCCCTGTTATAGAAGAAAATCAAGATAAGATTGTTGGACAGAATCTAAAATTTGATATCCCAATATTATCAAGACACGGTATTAACATAACAAAGTTTTTGGCTGACACAATGTTAATGTCATATGTATTAAATAGCACAGCCACAAGACATGGTATGGATAGACTCGCTGATTATTATTTAAACTATACAACTACAAAATACACCGATGTAACTGGAACTGCCTCCAAACAAATAAGTTTTGCCCAAGTTAAATTAGATGTAGCCACTGATTATGCTGCTGAGGATGCAGATATTACTTTAAGACTATATAACGTGTTATCTCCATTGCTAAAAGAAAAGCCCATTCAGGAAAAGTTACTCGAGGATCTTGAATATCCGCTTGTTCATGTTTTATCAAGAGTTGAACAAAATGGTGCAAAAATTGATAAGAAAAAATTAGCTAACCACTCTAAGGAGTTGAGTGAAAAGATTGATGAATTATCTTCTGCAGCCTTTAAGATTGCTGGTGAAGAATTTAATTTAGATTCTCCAAAGCAACTTCTAGAAATACTATATGAAAAATTAGGATTACCTGTGCTAAAAAAAACACCCAAAGGTCAACCATCTACAAATGAGGACACACTTCAAAGATTATCCGAAGAATACGAATTGCCAAAAATTATTCTGCAATATAGGACGTTAGCAAAATTAAAGTCTACTTATACAGATAGTTTAATAAATATTGAAAATCCTAAGACAAAAAGAATTCATACATCATATCAACAAGCCGTAACTTCAACTGGCAGGCTGTCATCTACTGAACCAAATTTACAAAATATACCTATTAAAACTGCAGAAGGCAGAAGAATTAGAGAGGCTTTTGTTCCTGAGAAAGGCAATATATTAATATCAGCAGATTACTCTCAAATAGAACTTAGGATAATGGCTCACTTATCAAATGATAAGAATTTAACCTATGCATTTAATAATGATATTGACGTTCACTCATCAACAGCGGCTGAGGTTTTTGGAGTTTCAATTGAAGATGTTACTCAAGATCAAAGAAGAAGTGCCAAAGCAATTAATTTCGGATTAATGTATGGAATGTCAGCTTTCGGATTAACAAGACAACTTGGAATTCCAAGAGGTGAAGCACAAGAATATTTAGATACGTATTTTGCACGATATACAGGTGTTCGAGATTATATGGACAACATAAAAGCAAAGGCAAAAGAAGATAAGTTTGTTGAAACGATTATGGGTAGAAGACTTTATTTAAATGAAATCAACGCTGCAAATGGTTTAAGAAGACAAGCAGCTGAAAGGGCTGCTATTAATGCTCCACTCCAAGGTTCAGCGGCAGATATTATTAAAAAAGCTATGCTAGACATAGATAGTATCGTCTTAAATGAGATGTCAGATGTTAAAATGATTATGCAAGTTCATGATGAATTAGTTTTTGAATGTCCAAATGAAAATGCTGATAAAGTCATGAAAGTGATGAAAGATACCATGGAGCAAACAGTAGAATTAAATATTCCATTGATTGCAGAAGCTGCCATTGGAAATAATTGGAATGAAGCCCACTAAGCTAACTATCTTATTTTCTATATTTCTATGTAATATTATTTTCTCAACAGAAATAATCGAAACTTATTTTGAGAATGTCTATCTTGATGAAAAAAATAAATTTCTTAAATGTGTTGAAGAGGAAAATTTAGATGGCATCAATAAAGTAAATACAAAATGCAGTGTATCTAAAAGAATAGAGAAATCTGCTTACATACTATATGAAAAAGAACAAATCTATAAAGAAGATTTATTAGACAGTTTTAAGAGATTTTCAAAAACTGACAAAAGCAAGGCTATCAGACCAAATTATCCAAGGAATATGCAGGAAAGAGGTGTAATGGGATTTGTCCTTTTAAACTTTGACATTGATAAAGATGGAAGTACTAAAAACATTGAAGTCCTAGATGGAAAATGTGGAAATATGTACTCACCATTTACTACATTTGATCAATGTAATTCTTTTAATAGTTCGGCAAAGCAATACATGAAGAAAGTTACATACAATCCGACTACATTCGAAGGAAAAGAGATTTATTCAATGAACAACAAACATTCTATTTCCTTCTTTCTTGATGGAGAAGAACCACTAAATATCATGAACTTAAGTGATTATCGCAAACTAATTGATCATATAAATAATGAAAGATTAATAAAGGCATCAGAGATAGCAAAGAAAAATTATGAAAAAGAAAATATTTTTTTGTTTCAATTAGCAAGAATCAATTACTTAAATAAGAACTTTGAAGAAGCAGAATATTATTTTCAAAGTTTCATAAAAAAGGCAGAGGCAAATAATGATGAGATTCCAGAGGGAATTCTAACTTCAACTGCATCTTTAATGATTGAAAGCATGTTTAATCAAGGAAAGTATGATGAGATTATTAAAATGAGTTCAAATATTGATACATACTTGAAGAATCGCAAGAAATTTTCTGAGGTCATCGGCATAACTCATTTATATATTGGCATCTCACTTTTAAACACAGGAAACGTTGAAGATGGAATTTATTATTTAATTAGCTCCAAAAGAAAAATCGAAAATGAAGGCCAAATAGCATTTATAAATAATGTATTAAATAGCGCTTCAAATTATTTATAAATAGATCTTGTCATCTTTAATTATTAATACTATTAATGAATTCCTGAGCAACCTCCCTTTCAATTCCAGATGAAAAAAAATGACCGCCCGAATATTTTTTAACTATTGGATTTTGATATTGTTTAATTGCTTCTTCAACCAGCTTTGAATCTATTTCAATATCATCTTTTGCATATGCAAAATAACTTGGTAAAGACATTTTTCCTATAATGCTATGATCCTTAAGCCTATTACCTGTTGCATTGCCCAAAAAGAATCTTTTATAAAATTTTTCAGTCCCTTTCACATTAAATTGTCCAATGTAATGATCTAGTAGTTCTTTAGTCATTAAATCTTCATACTCTTCTATTCTTTTTAAAACACCAGGAACTAAAAACCCTCTTGTTAACAAGTCACCATATAAAGGAATCTTTACTATTGATAACAGCGGAATATTCGCAGAATTGATAAGTGGAACTTGGTAACCAATGAAACTAATGTTTTCTGGATTATTTGCGGCATATTTAGCCACAACTGCAGCACCAAAAGAGACACCATATAATATTACGTCTTCAACTTCACAATGCTCAATCAGCTCTTTAAGTTGTCTTTCCATAAGCTCAATGCTTACGTTACTATTTATTCTATCTGAATAACCTCTACCATATTGATCATAGGTTATTACTCTATAATCATTTTTAATAAAGACATTTACATATTCCTCATATGCCAATGATCCAAAAGTGGCACCGTGAACTAAAACAATAACTTTGTTATTTTTATCTCCAATGTCTTTATAAGAGGTTATACCATCACTTAACCTAACTTCTTCATATCCAGAGTTCAATCTAAATTCATTTATATCAATGTTTTCTCTATCAAGAGCGAGATACAAGCAAACTGGAATAAGAATAAATATTGATAAAAGAAANAAAATTCGTTTCAATTAATTAGCTCTTTCTAATGGAATGTAATTCATTTCNTCAGGAAGAAGAACTTTGATNCCATGNATTTCTCTTAGATCTGANACTTTCATTGAAAGATACTCNTCNGGCATTTTAAATGGCCATTTNTTTTTCATNTTNAAAGCTCTAAANATNACNTTTCTTTTAATTCCACCGAGCTTCCAAATAATTTTAATTANTCCAAAATATCCTATTTCTTTTATNAAGTCTTTATATAGTTGCTTNATCTGAGGGAGCTTTTGATAGCCTAATATATATTTNAGNTCCCATTTACTGCCCCATAATACCCAGGTATCAAGAATAGACTCTTGCTCTANAGATATATCCAGNCCAAAAATTACATGAGTACAGTCATGATCTCTTANAAGAGTTCCAGANTCCTTATTATCTTCAAATATTTCTTTAGTATCAGGGAAAGAATTGTAGTAACACTCTAGAGCTTCTTGCAAAGTAAGGTCACAGTTTTGATTTTGATAATCTAACATTATGGAATAAATTTTAATATTTCAGCAGAAAATTTGTCAAAACCTGTTCCATTTTGAGACGAAATAGCCAAAGCATCTACTTCGTGAATTTTAGTTTTAACATTTTTAATAGTAGTTTTAATTTTATTGTTTGATAATTTATCGCTTTTTGTAAGAACTGGTAGAAAAGGAACGTTGAAATCTCTGCAAAGCTGAATCATGTCCCAGTCGCTTTCCTTCAGAGGATGACGAATATCCATAAATATAATGACTGCGGTGAGAGCTTGTCGTTTTTGAAAGTATTGTCCCAACAATGGTCCCCAGTCTTGTTTTTTTGCTTTACTAGACTTTGCAAATCCATATCCAGGTAAATCCAAAAGCTTCAAATTTTCATTTACTTTAAAGAAATTAATTTCTGTTGTTCTACCGGGAGTCTTACTAATTCTTGCTAGTTTTTTATTATCAGTTAGAACATTCAATGCACTAGATTTTCCAGCATTCGATCTTCCTGATAGCAAAATTTCATACCCAATATCTTCAGGTAGATTTTTATAGCTTGTAACACCAAAAACAAACTCTGTTTTTTTAAAAAGGTTTTTCATTTAATCGTTTATATCATATCAACCTATGTTTATAATACACATCAACAAGACACACATTTATATATTCAATGAAGTATTCATTACTATATTTTATTTTTTTTGTCCTCTCAGTTGATGTAAATGCTGCTGATGATAAATCTAAAGAAATGGAATTGCCAGAAACTTTTATTTCTGGAGACGCAAGCGTGGGAGCTCAATTAGTAGACTCTTGTGCTGCATGTCATGGTGTTGATGGAAATAGTATTAGTACCGATTGGCCTAAGCTCTCAGGACAGAATCAAAGATATCTTTATGAACAACTTAAATACTTTAGAGATGGGTCAAGAATGAATGCTTTAATGATGTCGGTAACTCCTTATCTACAAACACTTACCGATGAGGATTTAAAAGACATAGCAGCATTTTATTCAAAATATAATAGTACAGTTGGTCAAGCAAAAAATGACAAAGAAAT
>FUFK010041736.1_pt2 | contig 23045 bp, 34 predicted proteins | sample 1021851 | NCBI WGS metagenome assembly FUFK01 (sample SAMEA51879418, study PRJEB19060) | metagenome | reverse complement strand
AGAAAAAAGGTAAGCAACATAGTAAGCAACCTAAAAGTATAGCAAATAAAACAAGGAAATATAGAAGAACATAATATGGAACTAGATAAAACAAAATTAAATCAATTTGAAGAAGCGGGTATGAACCCATTCAATGCACCTATTCCCGGTGAGTCATTGACACAAGACCCAAATCAAAAATTTCCATGGGAACAACCACCAGAAATAAATGATGTTGATAGTGCTATTAAAGAAATATTTATTAATTTAACAGAAAAAAGTACTTTAGTTGAACTGTTAAATATTTTAAAAAATGGTCAACCTGTAGATGAGATTGCACAAATAATTGCATATCGAGGTGCAACAGTTGGTAAATATAATAATGATTTAATGTTATTATTATTAGAACCATTAATGTATTTAATTATAGCAATTGCTGAAGAATACGAAATAGACCCAGTTATCTATGAAGGTATGGATAATGATATTGGTGATGAAGAAGACTACGATAGAGCAGTAGGACAAAAACCAAAACCAGAAATTAAAAAAGATAGTGTTCCAGACTCAATATTAGCTAGAGTAAAAACATTACCTTCAGAAGAAGAATTAAGAGGAGAACAATAATATGGCATTAAGTTTTGGAGATATAGCTTTATCAATAGGAGCAGGTGTTGCAGAAAAAGATATGCAATACATGCAAGAAAAAAGAAATGCAGATTTTAATTTAGCAATGGAAGAGTTTAAAGATAATAAAGCTTTAGTAACTAAACTTGCAGAAAATAGATATTCAAGAGATGTTAATAAATATGATGAAGAAGTTAAAAAATATGATGCACTTAAATCTGTTTATAGTGCAATTGAAAATAACAAATTAAGTCCATTTGATGCAGCATACAGACTTGCTAGTGTTAATGACCCTAACTGGGGTAAGTATGATAAAGCAGAAAGAATTGCAATAGCTAAGAAAAATGCAGAAGGATTTGATTATACTTTTTACAAAGAAGGAGATATAATTCCAGAAGGTAAAAAAGTTGGAGATAAAAAATCATTTAGTGTTTCACATGATAAATTAGAATTAACTGAACCTAGTGCAGATAAATATTTCTTAGACAGTTCTTACTGGAAAGGTAAAGGTCCAGACCTAGATAACTTTAAAGGTGAAAGTATTTTTACTAATCAACTTCAAAAACTTTTAGGTAAAAAAGATGCAGATGGAAATGCTGAAAAAGTAGATATGTCTAATTATATTGCTGATTTAGAAAAACTAAAAACACAAGACATTAAATCTATTATTGGTAAAGAAACTTATACTTCAAGTAATATAAGTGATTCTGTACTTGCAATTAGTGAAGGTAATTATGCTTTTGGTACTGGTAGTAGTAGTGATATTCCTACTGCTCTATCAAATAAATATACAACATATAGTGGAGTAGCTACTAATGATGTAAGAAAAAGTATTATTGCTCCAATGAATGCAATGCAAATAAAAGATATTGATAAATATTTTACACAAAAAGAAAATGGAGAAGTAGAAATATTACCGGGAGGTACTTCAGCTTATATAGATGGTAGAGAATTATATAACAATGTTGTTAATGATTTATATTATAATATTGTTTATGCTAAAGGTAAGTATGCAGGTAGAGAAGAATTATTTACAGATGCTAATATAAGCAAACAATATAATGCAGAGTTTCAAGAACGAAGTATTAAATTAGATTTAAAAGATGCTACAGGTGTTTATATAATTCCAACAGATGTATTACCTTTAGGTGTAACATTTGATTCTTTAGGTATAAGTAAAAATGATGTATTTAATTATGTACAGAAAAATTTCCCATCTAATGTTTCTTTAAATGAATCTAAAGGAATGTTAAATGGTTTAGTATTACAGTATATTAAAGATAATGCAAAACAATTAACTGGTACTGGTAGTAATAATACTAATGAAAATGTTAATAACAAAGGTTCTGGTACAATAACTTTAACTGAAAAAATTATTCAAGATACTATGAAAGAAAATCCTAATATGTCAAGAGAAGATATTATTAAAGGATTTCAAGATGATGTAAGATTTACTGTTCCAGAAAATCTTTTAAGTGTTAGTGGTAACAATCAAAGTTACGACAGTAAAATGAAAGAAAACGAATCTAATTTACCTTTTGAACCAAATAAAATATTTACAAATTAAGGAGTAACTCATGTCAAATGTAGAGTTTAAGCTCCCATCTTATATTGATGAGCAGCTTCCTGCTGTTTCTTCTGTATCATCTACAGACAATTCCCCACAAGAAACCCCATTTAAATTACCAAAATATCTTACTGAAGAACCAAGTACTGTGCGTAAGCTACAGTTTGGTGCTGCAGAAGAAACTTATTTATTAGGAGATATTTGGAGATTAACAAAATCTGCTATTCAAGCTATTGGTCCAGATACTTTTAAAGAAGCAAGAGAAGATGTAGAAGAAGATAGATTAAAAAAATTATACGCAGAGTTTCCAGAATTTGAAACAGGTCAATATGATAATGATGCAGCAGTATGGGGTGGTCGTGCAGCAATCATGGTATCTGACCCATTATATTTATTAATGCCTTGGGCTAGAGCAGCACAAGCAGGTAAGTTAGTAGGTAAAGGTGGATTAGCACTTGCAGGTTTAGGTGCGGGTGTTGGTGCAACAGATGCAACTATTAGAGGTTTAGCTAGAGATGGAGAAGTAACTGGTAAGCAAGTTGGTTACTCTGCATTAGCAGGTGGTTTGTTATCTCCTGCAGCTTTAGGTGTACAAAAAATAGGTGGTGTTGCATTAAATAAAATGTTTCCTAATTTATTTAAAAACAAAACAAAAATACAATCAGAAGAAATAACTAATACATTAAGAAATAATTTTAAAAACAAATATAATTTAAATGATGTACAATTAGATAATGTTTATAAAATATCTTCTCTTCCAAAAATTAGACAGTTATTTGATGATATAGTTACATCAGAAAATAATTATAAAAATCTTGTACTACCAAGAATACAATTGTTAGATAAATTAAATAAAGTTACTAATAATTTTTCTAAGAGTGTACCTTTAAGACCCGACCAATTAACAGATATTGTTAAACAATTACCGGGTGGAAATAAAATAAAATTTAAATCTATTGGCGACAAAACTTTAACAACTGCAACTCAAGCAGAAAAGAAAACAATAATTAAAAATATTAAAACAGAAATAGATGATGTTGTAAATGCATCTTTAAAAGACCAAGCAAGAAGAAATCATTTATATCAAGTAGAAGTTATAAAACAAATACACAAAGCAGGTGGTTTAACATCTGCAATGGGTAGATTTCTAGCTATTAATTTAACTAGACCTGTTGTTGGTGCAGGTGCAGGTGCTGTTACTGGAACTATCTTTACAGATTCTGATGAAGGATTTAATACAATGGTTTTGATAGGTGCAGGCGCAGGAGCAACTCATAGAGTTTTAATGAGAGGTGGAATAAAAGGTATTCCTAAACCAGAACAAATTAAATTTGCAAATATATTTAAAGAAGAATTTTGGACTAATCTTGATAGAAAAATTAGAATAGGAACATCTCAAACATTACAAAGTAAATTAACTAATAGAGGTCCGGTATTAGATGAATTTTCTAATTTATTGTTTTCAAGACCAACTGATACAGTTAGATTAGATTGGTTAGGAAGAGTTGCTAAAAACCAAGACGAAGCTATTGGATTAATTGGTACTGGTCGTTCAGTTGAAGAAGTAGCAGAAAAAAGAATAGCAGGATTTGTTGGTAGTATATATGATGATGTACTACAAGGAGTTGATAATCAAGTACAAGCAGATGCATTAAGTATTGTTAGAGGTTCAAAAGAAAAATTTTCTGATGAAGCTGTAGCATTATCTAAAAGAGTTAAAGATTGGTTAAATGATTTTAGAACTTATTATAAAGATGTAGGTTTTACAGATGCACAATTAATAGATAATTATTTTCCTCGTAAGTTTAATTACAGACAGATATTAGAATCAGATGCAAGTAAAGAACAATTTTTACAAACTATAACTCAAGTATTTAAAAACTTAACTAAAAGTGCGTCAGCTAAAAATCCAGTTAAAGTTGGTATGACTGGTACAGGTAAGCCAGTATTAGCTAAGAAAAAATTTAATGAGACAGAAGCTAGAGAAGCCGCAGAAAAATATTTTAGAAGTATAACAGATAGTCACGAAAATCCTATTTTAGATTTTGCTAAATTAGAAAGAGGAGAAGTATTAAACTATAAAAATATGACTTTACCTTTGAGTGAGCATATTAGATATGAAAGAATATTACAAGGTTCTTTTGATGATGTAGAAAAATTATTACAACCTTATTTAATAAATGATATTGGTGCAGTATTAACTGACCTTATAAGAACAAGTGCAAAGTCAGTAGAGTTTGCTAGAGTGTTTGGACCAAAAGGTGAACTGATTGGTAACTTTGCAAAAAGATTAGCTTCACAATATGAACAAGCAGGATTTACAAAGATAGGTGGATTCTATGGTAGTGAACATAGATTAGATGCTGAAGCAATTAAGAATGCTGTTAATGCATACTTTGGAAGACATGGTAAAAGTGGTGGACCAACTTCAAGAAGTATAGGTGCAGTTTTATCTACACTTGCAAACTTTAACATGATGGATAAAGTTACTTTGGCAAACCTTGGTGACCTTATTCAACCTTTTCAAAACAGTAGATATTTTGCGTCTGCAATACAAGGTTTTGGTTTTTATCGTTCACCAAAATTTAGTGACCAATTAAATTTAATACATACAAAAATTGCACAAGCTAATTTAAAAGATGCATATATGGGTAGTACAGGTTCAAGTCCACTAACTTTAGAGAGTGGATTATCTGGCTCTGTTACTTCTTTCTTAGGTAAAGCTAATGAAAAATTTTTTAAATTAATTGGATTAGAAGGTATTACAAATGTAGCAAGAAGATATGCTTATAATGTAGGTGTTATTGATGCTCATAAAACTATTAGAAAAGTAGTAACAACTTTAGATAAAAAAGGTATTAATAATATTGATTTAAAAAATATTGATAATAGTTTATTAAAAGATATTAGACATTTAGTTAGAACTGGTACAATTAAAACTAACAAACAAGGACAGATAACAAACAATGATGATATATTTTTCTTAGGAAGAATAAAAGATTTAGAAGATGCACTTGTAGATAAAAGAGCAGCAAACTTAATAGATAACATTGGATTAAAAGCTGCTAATAGAGATGCATTAATACCTCAAGTTGGTAACAGATTATTATTTACTCAAGATAAAAATCCATTTATAAGAATGCTTGGACAGTTTTCTTCTTGGGCTATGGCAAAATCTGCACAAACAAATGCTATGCTTCAAAGAGTTGAAGATGGTGATTTAAGAACAGCAATAGGTTTAGTAGCTTCTCTTGGAATTTTTGGTGCAGTACAAGATTTAAGAGAGTTTGCTAAGACTGGTAAATTTAATACTTATGAACAAATAGATGATGACCCTGCAAGATGGTTATCAGATGCATTTATTATGTCTGGTAATATGGGTTGGTTACCAACATCAGTCATTAATCAAATAATAGGATATGGAAATGATGCTCCAATATTAATTGGTCCGGGTTATAATGTTGCTTTTGATTGGTCAAGAGCATTAGCACAAACTGGTGATGCATTTTTAAATAAAAAAAGTTATGATGAAGCAGTAAGAAATTTTTATAAGAATGCACCTATACCTACTTTAAGAGGAATACTTGATAGAGCAGGTGTACCTTTTATGACTTACAAAAGAGATTCTAATTTATTTAAAAATAAATCTGGTATTACATCTAGTATGTTTAACAAAGGTGGTGTTGTTGAAAAAACAAGAATGTTATTTAATAAAGGTGATGTTGTAGATAAATCATTTAGTGATGCGTTTGCAGAAGCTAGAGATAATAGACAAGAATTATTTGAGTGGAAAGGTAATCAATATACCACAAGAAGAGCAGATGAAAGTGACCAACAATATAAAAACTTTTTAGGAGTAAATAAAATTGATGGACCACAAATAGTATTAAAAGAAAAACCTTTAGCACCTGCTAACAATGAACAGTATAACGAAACATTAAAAGGTTATGATGAAATAGTACCTAAGAAAAAACCTATACTTAAAGTAGAAAAACCAAAAAAATCTAACTTTAGTTTATTCTCTTCTGCGGAAGCAGCAATCCCAGATAATAAACAAGAGTTAACAAAAGACGCAAGTAAATTTACAGATAAAACTTTAACAGAAAAAGATTTTAAAGAAACAGAAAAGTTTGGTTGGAGAAAAGTTGTTAACATGATACCACCTAATGTTAGGTTAATGGTTAATGATGTATTCAAACAAAGTACTGGTAGTAAGTTTGACAAAGTATTTACAGAACAAAATTTAAATCCAGAGTACACATCAGTTTTAAAAGATATAGCTTTAGATGTTTTAAGTAAAGGTAAAACTAATATAGAATATGCAGATTACAAAAGTGTAGAAGGAGATAATGCTTATGCAGATGTTAACTATACAACAAAAGGTTTGCCTGATATTTCTAATAAAAGATTTAATTTAAAAACATCTTTAGGTCAAGCTACAATCAAAGTAGATAACCAAGGCAATCTTATTATTGTAGATAAATTTAATTTTAATGATTCAGATTCAATAGATTCTGTTTCTGATTTTTATCAAATGGCAAAAGAAATAGGTGGGTCAGCACTACAAGGTGAAGGTTATAATTTTGTAAGAAAGATAGGTAAGTGGTTTGGTTCGCCAGAAGGTGAAGGACAGAATGTAAGAATTAATTTAGGTCCAGTTGATTTATCTAAATTTAAAAATCTTAAAATTGCAAAAGCAAGTAAAGGTGGAGTAATACAAAAGTTTAGAGGTGGTGGTTTATACCAAGGAGGAAGAAGTAGTAGAAGTAGAAGTAATTCTTTTGCAAGTGCAAGACAAGCTATGACATCAAACAAAGCATACAGAGGGGGCGGCAATGGGGGAAGTAGTAGCAATAATAATAATAACAATAGTAATACTGTTAAAACTAGTTCGACAAATACAAAGAATAAAGGAAAAGAAGGAGTAATTTTACAAACAAATATTCCAACTTCAAAAGATAGTAAAGAAGAAAGAAAAAATAAAACTTTAGATTTATTAACAAACAAAAACATAAAAGCAAAAGCAGGTTACTTTATAGAAGGACAAGGTAATTATGCAGATGCATTTATAGAAGGACAAAGTTTATTATCATCTAGTCCAGTTATGACTGGTAATATAAATTATGCTAATAAAAATTATGGAATAGATATAGGTGCTTCATATAATTTTAATGAAAATAATTTTACTGGGTCAGCAACAAAAACATTTCAACCTGTAGGCATGACTCAAGAAGGATTAATTAAACCTTATGTTGGTGTTAATTATAATGATGGAGATTTTAGTCCAACAGCAGGAATAAAAATATCGTTTAAAAAGGGCGGATTACTTGACAAAAAAAGAGGTTGACAAAATTTAGTTAGAGGTGTATAATATAGGTGTATGGGATAGCTATAGGTAGTATCCTGTATTTTTAATAACTCGCTTAACGAAAGGAGCAACTATGATAAACCTACCTACTAGGGTCTTTGACCCATTCAAAAACATGACAGTTGGTTTTGATGATATATTCGACCAACTATCTACATTGTCTCAATATGAGATACCAAACTATCCACCATATAATATAAAGAAAGTTGGAAAAGATAAGTACCAACTTGATATGGCATTGGCAGGATTTAAGAAAGAGGATGTTATTGTTGAAGTTAATGACAATACATTAACTGTTTCTGGTAAAGCTGCTGATAAAGAAGAAGATAGTTTTGTTCATAAAGGAATAGCTAGAAGAGCATTCAAAAGACAATGGACATTAGCTGAACATCTTGAAGTTAAAGATGCACAACTAAAGGATGGAGTTCTTACTGTAGATATGAAATTAAATCTACCAGAAGAAAAGAAACCTAGAACAATTAAAATAAAATAAAAGGTAGGGGGTGTCAAAGCCCCCTATTAAAATGAAAATTATATTATTAATATTAATACTAACAACAGGAGAAACTATGGCACATGTAAAAGGACATATCAATGTACCTGCAAGAGAAATGAAAGAGTCAGAAACAAAAAATAGTTTCTTTCAATCTTTTAAAAACACACTAAAAGAAATAAAAAATTCTAAACCAGTACCTTTAAAAATTGAAGGTCCAGATGAAGTAGTAATAAAAGTATTTAAGAAAGGTGGGAAGGTTTCTAAATGACAAAAGGAGTAATGAAGACTGATAACTTTTTTAAAAACTTTAAGACAAAATTTTTAGGTGACACAAAAAAGAAACAAAAAACTTTTGGCGGATACAAAGGTATAAAAATTAAACTTTATAAGAAAGGTGGAAAGGTAAGCAAATGATAACACTTCCAGATATAAAAGAAAAAACAAAAAAAATAATCGAAAAACTAAATGTATGGTCTCTACACTATAGAGAATACATTGTTGGTTTTGTTGTTGGATTTGTAATTGGTGCGATAGTATTATAATATGGCTTGGTTTAGTTTAGCAAAGGTTGCGATACAGGCGGGAAGTCACATCTTTAAGAAGAGACAAGAAACAAAGATGATGATGGCAGATGCCCAACATCACCATGCTGCAAAGATGGCAAAGGGTGATATAGAATACCAAGGAAAATTATTAGAAGCAAGACAATCAGACTGGAAAGACGAGTTTGTTTTGGTCGTGTTGACACTCCCGATTTTAGTGATTGCATATGGAGTCTTCAGCGAAGACCCGACTGCTTCTGCTAAGATAAAAGAATTTTTTGAACAGTTCCAACAGCTCCCATCATGGTTCACAAACCTGTGGATTTTGGTCGTAGCTTCGATATATGGAATTAAGGGAACACAAATTTTTAGGAATGGTAAAAAATAATTAGAGAATATTTTGACAATATTTTTCTAACCATTCATGTATAGGAAGTAATTTTCTTTTTGCTTCTTTGACTAAAGATGTATAGAACATTCGTTCTTCTCGACTACGAGAGAAAGCATCTTTCATAACTTTCTCATCCTCTACAGGAAGAGTAGTTATTTCTGTAATCAACTTCCCCTCGTTATCTAAAATTACTTTATACGAAAATATTGTAGCTTCCCTCTTTCGAGTTGCCATATTTTTTTCCTTTGCGATTTAATTATAAGAAGCAGTCCTAGTACAAACAAAGGATAACCAATAATAAAGATTATGATATTTATTAGTTCGTAACTTATTCCTAAAGCTTCTGCCCAAATTTCTAATAACTCTACACATTTGTAGAATATTTTATTTGTAATGTTATTCAGTATCGTCAAAGACATTTGACCAATTACCTTTCACACTAGCTTTAGTATATGCTGAAGCCCTACCTTCAAAAAAGTTTTGGTGTTCAACTCCAATAACTTCATCCCACCAAGTCAAAGGATTATCACTAATACCAAAGTTAGGTTTTAAACCTAGCTGAAGTAATCTTCTATCAGCAATATATCTATTATATTTTTTCATTTCATCTAAAGTCAATCCTTGAACATCACCCATTTCAAAAACTAACTCAATGAATTTATCTTCATGTTCAACCATTTCTCTACAGATATCGTACAGTTCTTTTTTAAAATCATCTGTCCAGATATCTAAGTTCTCTTTGATAAGAGTACGAAATACTTTTGTCATACCCTCAACATGTAAAGACTCATCACGAATACTGTAGTCAACAATCTTACACATTCCCTTCATCTTATTAAATCGTTGGAAGTTAATTAAGATAGCAAAGCTAGAAAATAATTGTAGTCCTTCTGTGAAACCAGAATAAACTGCCAATGCTTTTGCTACATCTTTTAAATCTTTCTTTGATTTAATCTCACCAGTTTTAAATTGATGTATGTAATCATGTTTAGCTGACATTTCTTCATACTTAGCAAATGCTTTGTACTCAGACTCTGGCATACCAACTGTATCTAACAGTAAAGAATAAGCATGTTGATGTATTGATTCAATGTTTGCAAATGAACCCATCATCATTCTTAGTTCTGGTTTTCTAAACATAGGTATATACTTTTCATAGTAACCCGCACCTACATCTACATCTGATTGTGTGAACAATCTAAAGATTTGTGTTAATAAATTTTTTTCGGATGGTGAAAGTTTTTGATTCCAATCCTTTACATCCTCGTGCATTGGTACATCTTCTGGTAACCAATGTAACTGATTTTGTATTGTATAATAATCGAATGCCCAAGGGTACTCGAATGGTTTGTAATAAGTTCTTTCATCAAAAATTGGACTTAAGCTTCGCATGATAAACATTCCTCCTCTGTTGCTTCTTGTTCTAGTTTAACTCTTTTGACTTTCATATTTATATTCTCTGCACTTTTACCTTCTCTACTTCGTAGATAATACAAACTCTTTAATCCTTTTTTCCAAGCTTGATAATGTACTTTGTTAGTATATCTTAAAAAGTTATCATGCTCTTCTTGTCTTGCTTGTACTCTTGGTGCAACAAAGAATAAGTTAACTGATTGTGCTTGACAAATAAATTCTTGTCGTTTAGATGCATGTTCAATAACCCAGTTTTGGTCTATCTCATCTGCAGTTTTAAAAACATCCTTTTCTAAATCAGTTAAAAAGTCAAGNTGTTTTACTGAACCAGTATTCTCACTAATACTTTGCCAGATTTTATCTTTGAAATGTTGGTAATCACTATCATATTCTTTTTGTAGTTCCTCCGAGTTGTTCCATTTCTGTTTAAGTAAATTGTGAAGTTGTCTGTTCCTTACTTGGAATGAACCATTTAAAGTTTTATGTATAAATACATTTGCTCTGATTGGTTCTATTGAAGGACTAGTTCCTCCACAAATAATTGATGATGTAGCATTAGGTGCAACAGCTAATAAGTGTGCGTTACGCATTCCTGTTCCTTCCATATCTGGTGCTTCACCTCTTTCTTCTGCTAACTCCATAGAAGTTTTACTAGCTAACTCTTTTATCTGTCTAAACATTTTTAAGTTTTGACCTGTAGCTATTGGTCCTTCAAATGGTACATTTAATTTTTGTAAATAAGTATGGAAACCCATAGCACCCAGACCTAAACTTCTTTCTCTGTATGCACTATATCCTGCTTTAGTAAATCCTTCCATACCTTTTTTAACTTTCATATCTAATACATCACCTTTGTAATCATATGTAAAATCATATGTCGCTTGAATAAAATGTTCAATAACATTATCTAACATTCGTACCATGTCTGGAATAAATGTAGATGATGTTGACCATTCATCATACTTAGCAAGGTTGACACTTGATAAACAACAAACTGCTGTTCTATCTTCATCTGTAGGTAAAGTTATTTCACTACAAAGATTAGATTGTTTAATACTTAATCCTAATTTTTTCTGTGTCTCTGGCAAACTTCTATTCGAAGTATCTACAAAATGTAAATAAGGTTCACCAGTTTCATGTCTTGTTTCTAAAATTAATCTCCACANTTCTCTAGCATTAATAGACTTTGCAACTTTTTTAGAGTGCGGGTCGATAAGTTTCCATTCTATATTTTTAGATACAGCATTCATAAACTCATCAGTAATATTAATACCATGATGTAGGTTAAGACATTTTCTGTTTGCGTCACCACCAGAAGACTTACGCATAAATAAAAACTCTTCAATCTCTGGATGAGATATGTCCATGTAACAAGCATAGCTTCCTCTTCTTGTTGTTCCTTGATTGAATGCTAACATCTGACTATCAACAACTCTCATAAAAGGTATTGACCCAGTTGATTTAGAACCATGAGAAGTAGAAGTACCATCACTTCTTACATCACCCCAGTACCCACCGATACCACCACCATTACTAGCTAACCAAATGTTTTCATCATAGTGAGATGACAAACCAGTTCTACTATCTGGTACATAATTTAAGAAACAAGATATAGGTAATCCTTTTCTTGTACCTGCATTAGAAAGAATAGGAGAAGAAAAACCAAACCATAAGTTACTAGCATAATCATAAATTCTTTGTGCCATATCCCAATCTGTAGTACCTCTATAAGTAGAAACATATTTTGCAGCACGAGCAAACGCATGTTGTGGTGATGTTTCGTTTTTATCTAAGTATCTATCTTGTACTGTTGCGATACCAAATGGTGTTAAGTTATTATCTCTTTCTAAGTCTATTTTTATTTTCATTGTTTTCCTTCTTTCTCTCTACATTCTCCCGCTATTGACATGTATGCTGACGCATCAATGTAAGTGTCTGGTTTTGGGTTACCAAATTTTGCTCTTGCAATTTTTAAAAGTGTCATACATATTGCAACATCATGTCCTGTAATTGGTATGTCAAAATATGCTGACCAAAGTTTAGCAATGTTCTGATGATTAATTACTTTATCACCATAATCATTTGCCCTGTCACCTGTAATTAATTTTACTGCTGTCTCTAAATATTCTTTAGTTATGTTTTTTGTCATCTAACATTTCTCCTATCATTATCTTTTCAAATTCTCTCATGCCTACATAAGTAGCTAACTCTGGATTTTTTTTAGCAAACCAAAAAGTACCTTGTGCTAAACTCATTACTTGTCTGTCTCCTTCTACAAGATTAACTAACTCAATGTCAATCTTTTTTGTTTTACCTATACCTGTAGGTGTAAATACTATATATGCTTTACCGCTTTCCATTTTTAATCATCCATCCTTTCGGTATAACCTTGTCACAAAATTTAATCTTATACTTAGTACACCAATCAGCATAAGTTGTTTTTGAATTTTTATTTATCTTTACCTTTGCGTTTTGAAAACAGATACGAATATCGTAGTCTGTACTTGATTTCAAATACAGATGTTTTTTTCTGTCAGCTAAAGTAAATCTGCCCTTTAACTCTACAAAGATATTAGTATGAGAAAAATACAAGTCGGGAAGATAAGTCCGAAGAATAGCCGGTTGGACATAGTTTATCTTCTTGTATTCATAAAAGAACTTAATCTTTTTAGGAAGGTTAGTGATAATCTCTTTTTCAAATTTGCTCCTATATTTTACCATCTCTTTATGTGACTGGGAATATTTTCAGTACCCTTTATTATAGCATCAATTTGACTAAATGTCAAGTCTGGATTTCGTTTTAATTTTTTAATTATCCACTTATATGACCAAGCAGATAGTCGCACTTGATTTTGAAAAACATAATGTGTTTGTTTTGGTGCATAATCTAACACATTCTTTTCGTTAACCAGTTTTCTTTCGTGTTCTGGTAGAAGAGAGTGAAGCCATTGAACCATAATAGTCTTAGCTTTTCTTCTAATTTTTTTTATTTGCTTTGTATTCATTCTGTACCTTTATTAGTTTAAAATTAACTTCTCTATCAAAATATCTATAACTCATCTTTACTGGTTTAAACTTGTAAAGATAAGAAAAAACAATCTCTTCATCCAAATCTTTACAAGAATAAACATCAAGCTGAACAAGTGAGGGATTGTCCTCATCCCAAACATGCATTGCTATATGCGAAGTTTCTATAATAGTAACTGCTGTCAGTCCTCTGTTACCTATGTTGTCACAATATTTTAGATATGGACCACCAAGTATCTTCATGTCTATATCTTTTATTAATTTTTTTAACCAAAGTTTAGTTGACTTTAAATCTTTGGGTGGTTCTAATACTTCTGCTCTTACAAGTAAGTGCTTGTGTTTCAACATAAATTATTTTTCTATTATCTTCACCTCTTCCACTTTTGGTTCTTTAGCAATGTGTGTGAAGTACACATTACCACTTGCATATTTAAATGCTCTCAATCCTTTACCTTCGTTTGCGTCTTTGTGACACTCAACTTTGTGTGAACAGAATACACAACCCGCAGGAAGTTTTAAGTTACCTGCTTTCTCATGCGGTATTGGTTCATAACATTTAGGTGGAACTTCTTTTGAGTCTAACTTTTCTTTAACATCTTTAATTAAAGTTTTAATATTTGGTTTAGTTAAATCATCTGGTCTGTATAAAGCAAGTTGTCCAGTTGATTTATTGATTGCAAGAAAACCACCTTGTTTTGTTTTCTCATTCTCTTCATATCCTGTTAGCTGTGCGATATAACCAAATGGGTCATCCTCTGATAGTGTTCCATTCTCAAACTTTTTAAATGAATATGCTGACGCAGTTTTAACATCAACAACTTCACCATCAATCTTACTATCCATATGACCAACAATACCATCAACATTAACTTTCTTTTGTTGGTCTGTTACTTCGTGTCCTGCTAAATCAGTTAAGAATAAAACAAGATGTTCAAGTATATGTCCATACAAAAACTTTAATTGTAAAGAAGGATTTGATTTTTCTTTCTTGATTGGTTTGTGTTTGTCATACCAAAGTTGTCTTAATGGTCTGCCAAGTATAGACATTCGTAAAGAACTTCTATCTTGTTTAACTGGATTAGTCCAGTCAACTATTGCATCTTTGATATTACTTAAAAATTTATTTAGTTGTTCATCTGAGACTTCTAGTTTCTTACCATCCCCAAGATTAGTAAGTAGATTATTAATATCGGGAACTAAAGTATCTAATGTCTTAGTGTGTTTCTTTCCAGTTGTTTCCAATTTTATACTCCCCTGTTAATGGACATCTTATATTTAATTCCTTACCCGCATTAGTAATTGATTGAACTGCAAGTTGTCCTAGTTGTTCTGCTTGATTTTCTTTTACTTGATATTGAAACTCATCATGGACATTAGCTACAGGCAAAGCATCAATATTATTTTTCTCAATCTCTCTGTCTAATAATACCAATGCTTTCTTCATTGCTATTGCCCCTGCTCCTTGGATGAGGGTGTTGACTGCTGAGTGCTTTTGTCTGATGATGAGGTTTCTTTGGTCGATTCCTTTGAGATATCCTTTTCTACAAGCGAGGTCCACTCTGTCTCGCAACTTTTTAAGACTTGGTAAAGACTTAAGAAATCTTTCTTTAATCTTTCCTCCATACTCTTGAGACCTGCCACAGATACTTCCGAGTTTTTTGTTACCTGCCCCATAAATGAACGCATAGATAAATGTTTTTGCAGTATCTCTGCTTTCCAACCCTGCAAGAGTTTGATTTGTAGTGTGTATATCTCCATTAATGACTTCATTAATATACTCCTTATCGTTCATGTAGTGAGATAATATTCTTAATTCAAGTCCACTTGCGTCTATTCCCACTAATTTATATCCGCTTGGGACTGTCCATAATTCCCTGCATTCTTTTCCATAGGGAGAGTACACAGCAGGGATTTGAGCCATGTTGGGCGACTGGTGACTCATTCTTGAAGTTATTGCACCATTGGTAATAACTCTTCCATGTACTCTCCTATCTTCTGCTACCGCTTCAATCCAAGAATTAATCATTGCAATTCTCTTTTGCAGTAGGAGAAACTCGTTTATCAATTCCGCTTCGGGAATGTTTTTAATCTCTGATAAAACTTTTTCATCAACAATTACATGACCTTTGTCTGTTTTCTTTTTAGGTTTCCAACCTAGTTTCATAAGTCGTTCACCTATTTGTTGTCGTGAACCTAAGTTAAATTCTTGATACTTAACTTTAGTAAAGGGAACTCCTTTAACATAACCTCTTGACTTATTGTTTGACTTAGGTATGAAAGTCTCTTCAATTTTAATTGGTGGAAAAGTTTCTCTAACTTTACTTTGTACTTCATCAATCTTATTCTGAAGTCTAGCAAGTAGGATGTGTGCTTTCTCACTATCAAAAAGAAAACCAGTCTGTACTTGTTTCTCAATAATCCTTGCAACATCATGTTCCAAGTCTATAGATTTTTGAGAGAAACCTTTACCTTGTCTTTGTAGTAAGTCATAAACTTTCTTTGTAAGTTTAACATCACGAATACAATACTCTAACATTTCTAAAGAGAACTCAGAAAAATCTTTGAACTCAAGTTTATTGTACCCAAACTTATTTCCAAATGCTCTTAAAGAATGTCCACCTTCTCTTACTGGTTTAAATAATCTTGATAGTATAAGTGTATCAGTAACCTTTCCTATCTTAAATAAATCTACACCAAGAACTTTTTTAATAACTGGAGCATCAAATCCTATGATGTTGTGTCCAATAAACTCTTGATAATTCTTCGCATCATTCTGAAATTTATGTAAATCATTCGGAGAATAACATACAAGATTGCCCTTATCACAAATAGTGACCAAGCAAAAAATCTTGTTAGGTAATTCAGAACCATTAACAATTTCGGTTGTCTCGATATCCAAGAACAGTTTTCTCTCACCCACAATTTAATCCCTTCCATTTAAAATTTATCTTCTTCTGTCTCATCACCTTGAGGTTTATCTACTTCGTTAAGTCTGCCAGTATCTTTGTCCCAGTATAAGTAACATGCAGGACCAGTCATACCCACAAATCTATTCTTCAATACTCTCAATGTGGTTGTGTTTCTTTGTGCAATGTCTTCACTCTGACTATCTCTTTCTAATCCAAGAACCATATCAGATAGCTGAGCAATAGAACCCGAACCTCTTAGTTGTGCAAGTGAAGTAACTGCTCCTTCTTCATGTCCCTTACCATCTGGTCTTCGTAAGTGAGACACTACAATCAAAGCAATATCTGTTTCTTGTACTAGTGTTCTTAGTTTAGTCATTACTTCATCAAGTGCTTTTCTCTCGTCACCAAACTCTTGAGAAGATACTATCATACTTATATGGTCAAGAACTATGAACTTACAATCCAAAGCTTTTGCCATGTATCTAACTCTAGCAATAATATTATCTACTGAATTAGAACCGAAGTGATTGTAGAAATAAAATCTACCAGTACCTACTGTCTTGTTGAAGTAGTTTGTTTTATCTTCATCCGATAAATTAATATCGGGTCTTCGTAAAGGTAAGTTAGCTTCTGTTCCCATGATATCTAATGCAGTTATCTTAGGACTTTCCTCTAACATTATCATTCCAATGTTACTCTCTGTGCTTTTAAATATATGATATACTAACTCTTTAATGACTGATGTTTTTCCAAGTCCAGTCCCTGCGGTAATAGTAACCAACTCACCACTACGAATACCATAAGTTAACTCATCTAGTCCTTTCCATCCATAATCTATTCTGGATTTTACTATTGGTTGTAGTACCTCAGAAAGTAATTGACTACCTTCTACGATACCATCTGGTGCATGTATAGGTGCATTCCACCAAGCTTTTACATACTCCTCATACTTTTTAGAACGCAGTAAATCATTTGCGTCTTTGTACACTTCGGGAAGTTTAACTATCTTAACTTTCCCGGGTTGAAATAAGTCTGCAACTTTGATACTTGCTTCTCTTCCAACCTCATCATTATCAAAATTGATAACAATATTTTCGAACTTATCTAACCAAGTATAACTTTTCTTGATATCTTTTAGTGCTGAAGCAACTCCATTCTTAATAGAAACTACTGGATATTTTGAACCTAACATCTGATAGACTGACATTGCGTCAACCTCACCTTCTGTTATGGTTACATACTTCCCACCATTAAATAATTGCTGACCGAACAATCCAGAATTGGATGTCGAACCTAGAATTGAAAATTGTTTTTCTTTAACATACCTTGTCTTTGTCGCAATCATNTGACCTGTNTCATCATAGTATGGATAGATATGTTTTGCGATAAGGTTATTGCCATTGTACATAACCTTAACTCCATACTTCTTACAAGTCTCTGAGTTAATTCCTCTATCTGATATTGCAGATAAAGTACCTTGATGATAACTTAAATCAGTTATCTTTTCTGCTGTCTGCATGTCGCCCCTTTCGTATTGTTGATTTATCCCTGTGTCATTAGGGAAGAAAGTGGTGCAAGAAAAACAATAGCTACTGCCATCATCATTAACACTTCTCGCATCACTACTTCCACAATTTGAACAAGGGACATGATACTTTACAAATTTAGATTTGTCTTCATTCATTGTCGCCCCTTGTTTAATTATTTAAAACTCCTCGTTGTTACCTTCTGCTACGAAGCCACCATCCGAGACATCAAAGTCTTCGCCATATGGCACGAGGTCAAGTACCTGTACTGCTTGTAAATCCAAGCTTGTACCAGACTTACCTGCAAATGTCCAGTCAAAAGGTTTGTATAAAACTTTAACCTTTGAACCATTACCTACTAGAACATCAATAGGATTTTTTGCAGAGTCCACTAGTCTCGGCATAGGATTTTTAGTCCCATCCGCCCTAGCTACTTTTCTTTTAAACTTGATAATAGAACCTCTATCATCTTGTTTAACTGTAACACCCTTACCTTTAAACTCCTCGGCAGTTTTATCGTCAACTGCTAAGTCTATTTGATATACAGGTTCGAATGTTGTATTAGGTCTAGTCACACTAGCCCAATATGCTTTTCCTTCAACTGTTGGCATATATACCTCCTATTTTTTTATTGAAGTTTGTATTATAGCACAAAACAAAAACAAAGTCAAGTGCTAAATTTATTTTAAACATAGTCATAACTCTATTAAGATATTTATATATATATTATTATTAATATTATAATAATAACTATTAATAATCTTTAACATAGTTAACTAATTTATTTAAATTAAACATATTATATCATACAATTGTGTCNAAANCAAGNCAAAAATAAATTTATTTTATACCTGCGACATTTTGTTTGATAAATATTCGGCACGACTAGGTGTCTGTTTAGCCCAACGACTATCTAACATTTCAAGTTTCGCCCCTTCAAAATTTAACTTGGCAATGTTCTCAAACATTTTATTGAACTTACTTACACCCGCCTTGCCTAATTGGAAACACATGTTACAAAGTATAGATATAACTTTCATCTTTCTGTCTATATCTAGTACTTCAAAGTCTGTGTTTGTCAATCTTTCTTTGACTAAAGAATTTGCATTAGCCCATGCTAAATCAAAGTCTTCATCAAAAACTTTTTGCAACTCCTCTTTTGAGTAGGCAACCCCCTCTTCAAAATGGTCGGTGTCTTTTACGAGGTGACCCCAACCTATAGTAGCGAATCCTAATGAATCACTATATATAGTATCTCTGAACCCTTCGTGTTCTTGTATTTCTTTTTTTACCTGTTCTATTTCTTTAAACATTGTCATAAAACTCCTTTCGAAATATTTCTTTTATAGGTATTAATACACATTTACTTGCTTTGTTGTCGCCCACATTTTTTGTCAACTTATCTTTGTAACTATCAACAATCTTTTTTAGAATGTCTGTTTTAAAAACAAGTGTACAAAATTCTTTTTCTTTTAACTCTAATCTATGAAACCAATAGTCACTTGTTGTTGCATAAATACCGCTTGGTTTCCCTCGATACTCATACTCAATGGCAATGTTTCCTGTCCTCTGCCACCAATCTCTTTCTGATTTGACTTCTATCTGACATTTAGAGAACATATCTTTAACTTTTTTTTCTCTTATCTGTCCATACTTTAAATCAATATCAAACTTTTTATTACCTGCCATTTAAATAACCCCTTTCAGTTATGAACAAGATTGTTCGTCTTAGTTTGACTGCATAATCTTTATCTGCTGAATAGTTGTATAACATTTCAGTTAATAAAAATATATCATACTCATCAGCTATCCACATGTCATACATCTTTTCTCTAAACTCTGAATAACTTCTGTGTGTTAATAAAGTTTCAATGTAATGAACAACTGATAAACATTTTGTTGGATAAACTTTTAATCCAAAGTTAGCATCCAAATTTTTTAAAGGTTTGATATGCGGTTCAGTTAAATCATACTCACGCATACCATATAAATTGTTTCCTTGTATTGCAAACCTTGACCTACCCCAATCACTTTCTAAAGAAGCTTGACCTACAATTATTTCTATAGGTATTCTATCTTTAGTTGGTAAGTCTGCATTGTAATACAAGGCACAATTTTTTACTCCCTCTATAAACTCTTTGTTATTATTATACTCAAAGTCTTTTTGAAAATCAAATGTTGATTGACATAAGATTAACAAACCTGCACATATATTTTTAATCATGTTTCTCTGGTTCTATATTTATTGTTAGTGTTACTTTAGTATTATAATATTCCATTGTTTCTTGAAACTCTTCAAGTAAAGGTAATAATTTTTTTAATCTTATCTTCTCTACTTTTAAAGAGTTTTCTAATTGCAATGTCTTACCTTGCTTACCATTACTCCAAGGATAGTCATACGAATTAACAACTGCTTTATCTATATACATGTTTCCTCCTTTCTATATTAAACCAAATGTTGCTGTGATAATAAAACTCCACATAAGTATTAACAAAAAATAAACTATAATATTTAACATACGAATAACCTACTATTATACCATACTTTTTTATGAATTGCAAGTAAATAATTTTTTATTTATTATCCTTGTAAGTCATTGATTTTATTATCTTTTTTTACAGTCTGTATTTTATCTACAGAAAATTTTATTACTCTATACCATGGACTAACATCATCAATCCTCCCACTACTACAACTTAATAGACTAAGGGATAACACGACTGATAGGCATATTACTTTCAACATATGATATTGTTTCTCCTTTCTCTACTACCTCATACTCTAACCAACCATTAGCTTCTTCAACACCTTTCATAAAGAAAGCTTTTTGTTTTTCATCTTCAAAGATATAAGTTTTAATTGTATATCCTTCNTCTGGTTTTTCTATTCCTTTAACAACCTCAGTACCCCACTTAATAGTTACCTCTGGTTTATATTCTATACTTACTTCTTCACTCATCTACACTACCTCCTGTTTCTTTTTTAAATCGGGCTACCAAACTCTCATCATTCTCACCAAACAATCCTTCATCCACATCATCATCAAGTACATTGTGAATATCAGAATTCTTTACTAATATTTCTGTACCCTCATATCCCGAAGTTATCCAATGCTTGTCATCATCTTCTAACTTTTTCTTTTTGTTTTCAACCACCTTAGATTTATACTTAGGTGTTCTCAACTCTTTTGCTATAGGATTTCTTAGTTTCATATTTTTACCTCCAGTAAATCGTTAAGTTCTTTTATCTCTAATCTTGGAAAGCCCCATTTAGTTTTAGGTTTTTTTATTTTACTCCAATCATTTAGAGACAATCTATTTTTTAAGAATGATAAAGCAAGTCCTAAGTCTGCTCTATATTCTACATAGTGTTCATCATCTTCTTGCACCCACAATTTTAAATGTGTTGCATGACCACCATATGTACCTACTCCTATATGTTTTAGTTTCATTTTCCCTTCCTTGTTATATGTTTATAATCACCATAACCCGAACACCACTCATAGAAATCATGGTCATCATCACTCCAACACTCAGCAAATGCAGGGTCATCATTCCTCATCTGATTATATTCTTCTCTTACTTCTTTTTCTGTTTTCATTTATCCTCCTATTGTTTAAAAGGTAAGAAGTCCCCATTGACATACACTCTAGCTTTTCTAAGTATATCAAACTCAATAGGTTTAACTTCTTGCATACCATCAAATCTTACAAGTGACATTCCATCAGTAGTCCAATAACTTGAACCCTCTTTTGCTAATGGTGTTATCTTTTGTAAAAAGAATTGTGATAGTATCTTATGGTCATCACCATTACCTTTGTACTTCATATCTTTTATATTCTTATCTGAAAAAATATAATGATATGTATTCTCATCCTCACCATACCTTTTGAAGAATTCACATAACCAATACTTCATAGGTTTAGGTTTCTTGGGTTTGAATTTTATAATGTTATCTTTCTTTTTCATACAATGTATATGACCTCCTTCCATCAAAGTAATACCCACTAACTATTTTCTTTTTCGTAGGTTTTGTCTTCTGCTTTTTCTTTTTCTTCTTTGTCTCTTCCTTGTTCATCCCACAACTCCTCTAATGTTTCGTTGTACTCTTCATCATAATCTCTTATGATATCACTACATCTATTAGAAAGATAATCAAACTTCTCTGTTGATGATAATTTATTTACACCAATAGACTTTGTATCCTTCAATGTCTGTCGTAATCTTTCAATATATTTATCTGCGTTTATCAAACTCATTCTGTCCACCAATCTGGTTTGTTGTTTAGTTTATCCCACTTAGCAAAGTATCTCTTAGCACCCTTGTAATAATTTCTGTATGCAGTCACATAATCTTTATGTTTGTATTCATCTGGCATACATTGTGGCGGTGTTGTTATATAATCCTCATGCATTACTATTGGAATTTCTTTATCATAACATCTGTCTTGTATGATGTCAAGTATTCTTTTTGACTTATGTTTTTTACCATGTCGTATTTCATACTGATTATTTATTTCATTGCCATGCTCAAGCAACCAAACAAAATTGTTTCTTGTTTCACCCGCCCATATAGTACTAGGATGTTTTGGATATGCAGGTTTGTATAACTCTTCAATCCTACCCGCATATTTTTGTACCGCAGTTGATAACATCTGACATGTTTCTAATAACATTTTAGGTACATGCTTGTCACATAAATATTTAGCTGACATGTCTGGTGTCTTATCTAAAAAAAATATATTCATAGTTCCTTTCTATATGCAATCGCATATGGTATTAATTATTGCTAGTACAAATACATAAGTCATATATCCTCCTAACATACCACCTAAAATAATATTTGTCAAGCCCCAACTTTTAATTAGTTCTTTTATTTTTTTCATTAGTGTGTTCTATATCCTCCTCTCGTTCCTGTTCCTCCAACATAACCAAAGTCATAATCTAACCTATCAAGTAATCCTTCATCAGTTTTTAAATCGAAGAAGGGTAGAGAAGGTATATCACTATCCTCAAAAAAGTCAACAAGTTTTTCTTTGAGTGTGTCAACATCTACATTACCTCGAACAATCTCGTATAAGATTTCCATTTCTTCTTCACTAAAATGTTCATCATAGTATTGACCTATTTCTTCTCGCCACATCTTTACTCCTTCCTCAAAACTCATCTTGTCCCTCCAAGTATANNTCTATTTTTTCTTTTAA
>FUFK010039543.1_pt1 | contig 23061 bp, 19 predicted proteins | sample 1021851 | NCBI WGS metagenome assembly FUFK01 (sample SAMEA51879418, study PRJEB19060) | metagenome | reverse complement strand
GGATTGCAGGAAGCCATCACCCACTCCTGAACCTGAACGACTTCTCTTTGGCTTGGTTCCTCGACCAAACGGAGGGATTCCAGAATAAAAAGTTCAAATTCACAGTTCCATTCATTGATTTCCAAATGAACCTTTGAACCGTCTTTTTCTGGCAATTCATCGGAAAGATCCAATAGGCCGTGGGTGCCTGCCACCTGCAGTCGATGTTCAAACCATTGCCCGTGAACCTCTTGTTTCATCAACATGCACATAGATAGAGTTAATAAAACGGTCCAAAAAATCTGAGCAGTAGCCTTTGAATCTTTTCTCATCAGAATTTTTTTGTGTGAATTGGTGACAGTTCTGCTTCCCAGAAAAAGGACAATTGATTGGCTTCAAGATCTAGAGCTAGAGCAAGCACTCTCCCCTCAACTAAGGTTTCATGAACAATCCTTCGATTCTTTTCGGTTCAAAAATAACACATGTGCCTTTTATAAAAACCTTGGGAGTCTATTTGTGAATCGAAATCAAAAGGTTGAGGGACATCATATGGAAAAACAACATAAAGATATGGATTCATGATTTGAAGAACCCAAAAATTCTTTGGTCCGTAAATTGCTGAGTTATATTTATCCTAAAAGAAACCTAAACCAATGAGGACTTAAAATGGATTTAAATAAAATGCTCAAGGATGGAGGCTACTCAAGGTTTTGTGATCATGACATCACCGACCAAATGTTGGAAAATTGGCTTAGCATAACAGAAAAGAAAAAAAGAAATTCTTCAAAATCATAAATTCAGTGATCTTAGTTCTGAATGAAACAGTAAAACTTTGTGATTTTCTCAATGAATCACTCATTAAAATGAATAGATGTTTGAACTTATCTTCTCCTGGCCCCTCATCATCGCGTCTTCGTTGATTTTGGGGCTTTTGAGCATAATCTTCTATGCTTCATCAGTTGCTCGTAAGGAACAGGGACATTAAAACGGTTCCTTAAGTTTCCTGATGGGGCATTTTCTCAAGTGCCTTTCTATCCCTATTCTATCATCAAGAGAGTTTACCCCATCCCATATTTTCGGGGTGAACTTCTTATCAGAAAAACATCATTTGATAATTGCTGTTATCCATGAGTGACCTGAATATTTTCATTATTCTACTGAATGCCGCTTATCTGATTTGGCTCACAGCTTTTGTCGCCAAAGACATCCTTTGGCTGAGGATCCTAACCGTGACGGGGAATTTAATCGTGATTCCGTACTACCTTTATCATTTTGAAGATCCCTTNTGGAATTCAATCTTGTGGGTGGGAATTTATACTGCGATCAACGGGGTGATGCTCTTTCTGCTTTACCTGGAACGGAGACCGGTTCAATTGACCGAGGCGGAAGAAAGCATCTACAACTTAACCTTTAAATCCATCAATCCCCGTGCATTCAAGAAACTGGTGGATCAGGCCCGTTGGGAAAACCTCGGACCGGATGTGAATCTTGTGACCAGGGACACGGACCTGGATGAATTATTACTGGTGGTGGACGGCAAAGCGGAGGTGGTTCTGAAAAATGGTGAAATCAAATACATCCCCATGGGNGGCTTCATTGGAGAACAATCCTTCATCACAGGAAGTACCACTTCTGCCGATGTGGGCACGGGTGCCGAAGCGACCACTTTACTGCGGTGGNANAAAAAAAGTTTGAAAAATTACCTCGAACACCATGAAACTCTGAAGCANACCTTTGATTTGATCCTGACTGCAGATCTGATTTTCAAANTGAGAAGCATGGATCAACAGCAGGATGTCACCCACTCTCAAATCTAGTGTGATTCAATAACCAAAAACCTGTTCCGTATTTTATATGACGGATCTACTTCTATGGTCTTTGTTCTGGCCNTTCATCATCATCGTTCCTCTGGCCCTGATGGCCTTGTTCAAGTATTTCAATCCAAGGTCTTTTGAGATCTTGATGTACTTTCTCCATCGATTGAAAAGTGAGCAATCCGCGAGACAATATTGGGAAGACCTCCAATATCTGAAAAATCAGAAGGAAAATGAATCGGCCAACCCTTCGCAGACNGAAAACCCCTGAACTCCTGAATTGATCAAATGAGGGCCTGGAAAATGCAGTGGTTTTTATAAGAATTCATATTCAATGGAGATAAACTTATGGATAAGTTTCAGGTTCTGACATGGAATGTCTTCAATCGATTCATTCTCAGGAATGAAAAAGTCGCCTACCAAGTTAACCCGGGAGAAGTCCTGATTCTTGATCATGCCCATGATCATTGTCCGGGTTGTAAAAACTGTGGAACTTCACCTCACTGATCGGATCGTCGTAGAGAAANTCNTTTAGTCTTTGATTCCAGTTTTGATGAGGAATTTCTGCTTCATCATCTGGATGAGGCTTGATGAAAGAGAAAACGACCTCACTTTTCTTTTCATGAAAAGACGGAATCGATAAATCCTATTTTTGATCAGAACACAGTCGTTCTTCAAGATCTACCCCCTCCATCCTTCTTATTTCCCTCAAAATTAAGCGAATTCCAGCATCTCAAAAACTGGATTTGTCGGTTTCATCCCTGTTTTCTTCACCTCGTATTTTTACTTAGTTGACAGACCTTTTATACCCCCCTAGGGTATATTCAGGATTAAAAAATCAATTCAATTTTTCATGGAAACCGTTTCGCCGAATCAAGGAAGTTTGGAGGGTGAAAACCCGAGGGCAGCCTTAAAGCTCGAAATCGAGGGAATGCACTGTGCTGGATGTGTCAGTTCGGTTGAAAAAGCCTTGAATGGTTTGGTCGGGGTGGAAANNGCCGAAGTCAACCTGCCCCTCAAACACGGAAAGGTTTTGTATGATCCCGATAGAATTGAACCGGGATTGATCGAAAACGCAGTCAGGCAGGCAGGTTTTCATCCAAGAAGGATGTTGGAGCAGGAATCCATAGAACAATCCTTGGATTCGGACCAGAAAGCATTGATGGAAACGGAAAAACGTTTCCGCATAGCCCTGATTTTTTCCCTTCCCCTGCTTGTCTTGGCAATGGGACCGATGTTGGGATTGACGCTTCCGGAAAACTTGTTTCCTGGTTTTTCTGCAAAGTCTGGAAGTTGGCTCCAGTTCTTTCTTACTCTGCCGGTGATGTTTGCCGGAAGGGATTTTTACCTCCGGGGTCTTCCCAGTCTCTGGAGGAGAAATCCGAACATGGATACCCTGGTGGCATTGGGGACGTTGGCTGCTTTTGGTTACAGTCTCTGGAACCTGCTGAAAGATGGAGGCATTTCCGGACTTTATTTTGAAACTTCGGCGCTGATCATCACCCTCATTCTGCTTGGCAGGTTGATGGAATCCCGAAGCCGGAGAAGGGCGGTGGAGTCGGTGCAGGCGCTTCTGGAACTGCGTCCCAAGCAAGCCATGCTCCTTACCGACGAAGGAGAAACACCCGTTGCCCTGGAACTGCTTCATCCCGGAGACCGGATCCGGGTCCGTCCCGGTGAAACCCTTCCCGCGGATGGTCTGGTNGAAGAGGGAGTCTCTGAAGTCGATGAATCGATGCTCACCGGGGAAAGTGTNCNCAGGTCCTGCTCGACAGGAGATGAAGTCACNGGTGGAACCCGATGCATCAACGGGATGCTTACCCTGCGGATCAAGCGAATCGGGGAAGAATCAACCCTGGCTAAAATCATCCGCATGGTTGAAGAAGCCCAGTCCGGCAAGGCTCCTGTGGCCAGGATGGCAGATCGGGTGGCAGGAGTGTTCGTTCCTANAGTACTTTTGCTGGCCTTGCTGACGGCACTGAGTTGGTGGTTTTACGGTGCAGGAACNGAAACCGTCCTGACCCGGATGGTGGCAGTGTTGGTCATTGCCTGCCCCTGTGCNCTCGGNCTTGCAACGCCGATTGCGATTCTGGTTGGAACCGGAAGCGGTGCGCGNCATGGGATCCTGTTCCGTAATGCTGCGGCTCTTGAAGCCCTTCAAGGTCTGGATACCCTGATGTTTGATAAAACAGGAACTCTGACCCTCGGTCAGCCTGTTCTTGAATCAATCAAAACCTGGAACGGCTGGAACGAGTCTGAAGTCCTCAGACTGTCAGCCTCCGCGGAAATCGGTTCGGAACATCCTTTCGGGAAAGCAATCGTAGAGTCGGCAAAATCTCAAAATTTGGAGATTTCACANCCTGAGTCCTTCGAGGCCTTGAGCGGTTCCGGTATCATNGCTNTGGTGGAAAACCGTCAACTCGCCATCGGTCGTCAGGAGTTCATCCTGAAACAAAGTAAAATCAAGGAACTCCCGCAGGGATGGGACGAAGGAATAGAAGCCAAATCATCGGTCTGGGTCCTTGTTGATGGTACCCTTGCCGCGAGCATGAGTTTCCAAGACCAGATCCGCCCTGAAAGCCGAGAGGCCATCGAAAGCCTGAAGTCCATGGGTCTTAAGCCGGTGATGCTGACCGGAGATCAGTTGGAGGCAGCAGAACTCCTGGCTCGTCAGGCAGGCCTGGACGAGGTGAAAGCAGGGCTGCTTCCCCAGCATAAAGTCAGCGTACTTGAACAATACCAGGCAGAGGGACACCGGGTTGGAATGGTCGGTGACGGAATCAACGATGCCCCGGCCTTGGCCGCTGCGGATGTAGGGATTGGGATGGGTTCCGGAACCGATGTCGCGCTGGAAACCGCGGACGTCGTCTTGATGAAAAACAACCTAGCTCATCTTGCCGATGCCTTCCGTCTCAGTCGAGCTACCCTGAGTAACATCAGGCAGAATCTTTTCTGGGCTTTTGCCTACAATGTACTTGGAATTCCGGTGGCGGCAGGAGTGCTTGTCCCTTTCGGAGGCCCTGCCCTCCATCCGGTACTTGCTGCGGCAGCAATGGCGCTCAGTTCCGTTTCGGTCGTGGCCAATGCCCTCCGTCTGCGCAGTTTCCGTTTCTCGAAATGATCATTGCCGTAAGAGTTGGATCAAGTAACCAAGGCATGGATTTGGACATCCAGAATTGATAAATTTCAGAAATGATCTATTTTGGTTCCCATTGAACCACTCCTGAAAAGACAGTACTCCAAAAAATCTTTCCCGCTTGGCACTGGACCCCTCCTCAAAAAAAATCCTGGTTGCCGATCCATTGATGATCCGGCGAAAACCGTTGGTCCATCAACTCTCCAGTCTTGGATTTCCGGAAGCGAGTGAGGCCGAAAGCGGCTCGGAATCCCTGATCCGGCTCAAAAGTGAACCCCATCATGCCCTGATCTGTTCCTCAAATCTTGAAAATCCGGACAGCCTCACACTCCTCAAGAGAATTCGTGAGAGTCCTAATTTGGCAAAACTGAAAGTGGTGATGTTTTTNGANGATCAGGAAGATGAACGGATCGTCTCTGCAACCCGTGCCGGGATGGATGCCTACCTCACCCATCCGGTTCAGGAAAAAGATCTGAAAATTTTGCTGGAAAAGATTTGGTGATCTAATCCAAATTGGAACCGAGTAAGGAATAAAATTTCAGCATTAATTGATGAAAATNTTGGAAACTCTTTGGGTTAATCATTAAGAACTTAAACCCAGATAGGCCTCAAAAATTTCAGGATTATTTTTCGCATCTTCAGCTTTCCCTTCCCAGACCTTTCTTCCTGATTCAAGAATCAACACCTGCTCTGAGACTTCAAGAGCTTTTTTTGTGTTTTGTTCAACAATCAACAAAGTCATTCCCTGTTTTTTCAGTTCTTGAATTACCTCATAACATTGGTCAATGATCTTAGGCATTAGTCCCAAAGAAAGTTCATCAATGAGCAATAAACTTGGCTCAGCCATTAAAGCCCTTCCGATAGCAAGCATCTGTTGTTCTCCTCCAGAAAGCGAACCTGCCAATTGTTCAATCCGGTCTTTGAGTCTAGGAAATAACTCGAATACCTTCTCAAGATTCGTTGAGTAACGTTGTTTTGATTTGTGATAAGCTCCAATTTTCAAATTTTCTTCGACACTTAGATCAGGAAACAGACGTCTACCTTCAGGTACTAGCGCGATACCTAACCTAATTCGGTTATGAACAGCAATTTGATTCAGTTCATTATTCTTGTAAAAAACTTTNCCTTCTTGAATTTTGACATGCCCTGCAATGCTCATGAGGGTTGAAGATTTACCCGCACCATTGGCACCGATTAAGGCATTTACTGAGCCCTCTTCTAATTTTAGATTCAAAGATTGGACAGCTCTGAATGGACCATAACCACAGGATAGATTTTCAAGTACCAGCATTGATTTTTTCNCCAAGATAAGCTTCTTGAACTCGAGTTTGTTTGAAAACGGAATTAGGTTCACCCTCGGCAAGAATCTTTCCGTTATTAAGTACGATTAATCTGGAACAGATCCTCATGACTTCCCGAAGGTTATGCTCTATAAGGATCATGGTCTGTCCTTGTTGGTTCAATGTTCTTAAAGTATCCGCCAATTTTTCTGCTTCTCCTTGATTCAATCCAGCCAGAGGTTCATCAAGGATTAAGATTTTGGGTTCAAGAGCCATAGCACGAGCAAGCTCCAATCTTTTTAAATATCCTAAAGGAGCCTTTTCAGGTTTTTCCAATGCCATATCAGAGATCCCTAATTGCTCAAGAAGNTTCATTGCTTTTTGTTTTTCCTCAATGCGTGACTTCAAGAAAATGGTTTTCAAGGGTTTTTGTGTTTTACGGTGACCTGCAGCAAAGATGACATTGTCTAAAAAATTCATTGATTTAAATGGACGAACCAATTGCTGGGACATACTGAGTCCGGATTTTACTCTTTTATGGATGGGTAAATTAGAAATTTGGATGCCCTCAAGTTCAATCGAACCTTTTTGTGATTGGTAAATCCCGGTGATGGTTCTCATCAGAGTNGTTTTCCCAGCTCCATTTGGGCCAATTACACCAAGGAGTTCCTTGGAGTCTAAATGAAATGTAATATCCTGAATTGCTGATAAGCCTCCGAATTTGATGGTTGCAGAATCCACAAAAAGGAGAGGTGACATAAACTTAGATGAAATAAAGTTTGTTGGTTTATTTTAGGGGTCTTGTGAACATCTTTGAAAAGATCGCTGATAATCCCCCCGGACTGAAACGCATCACTGAAAAAAGTAGAAGNCCATATACCAGAAGTTTGTAATCTTCAATGAATTGAAACCATAGAGGAAGGACACTCAGAACTGCTGAAGCAATAACCACTCCCCAAACTGAACCGATTCCGCCAATAACAACCATGGAGAGGACCGTAATCGATTCGATGAATCCAAAGCTTTCAGGGTCAATGAAACGGACATTATGGGCATAGAGTCCACCTGCTAGTCCTGCGAGACAAGTTCCAATTGCGAATGCAATTAATTTGAATTGGGTCACATTGAGCCCCATCAATAATGCTGTGTCTTCATCATCAGCAACAACATCAAAAGAAAACCCAAGCCAACTCCGTTTCATAAATTGACATAATAAAATCACCATAGCTGCACATCCGAGTACCAGGAGCAGGAATCCAATTTTTCCAAGTCCTGGATCTGGAATTCCCGAAATTCCCATCTCACCGCCCAGAGCATCCTGTTGTCTGACCAAACCTATGAAGAGGAAACCAACTCCCATTGTCGTTATGGCAAGAAAATCATGCCGCACCCTGAGGCTGGATAAACCAACAAAAAAACCTGCTATACCTGCTAATAACATTCCTGCTGCCAATGATGGGAAAAAGGGGAACCCATTTTTTGTCATCAATGCAGATGTATAGGCGCCGATACCCATGAAAGCGGCGTGTCCAAGGCTGATTTGTCCGCAGAAACCTGTGATCAGGTTCAAGCTCAAACCCGCCGTTATACTGATCCCCATCACAATTAACAGACTTATTTCGTATGCCATCAATGTCTCTGAAAAAGTCCTTGTGGTCGGATCATCAATGCAATGATCAAAAAAACGAATGCAATAGAATCACGGTCCAGTAAATCATCCAGGTAGATCGTTCCGTAACTTTCAATGATTCCCAGGAGAACTGCTGCAATTAAAGTCCCGCGAACATTTCCTAAACCGCCAAGCACGATGATGGCCAACATTTTGTAGCTTGGGACGCTTCCCATGGTGGGNTCAACAAGGTTGTTCAAAACTGCCATCATGCAGCCTGAAACTGCAGCTAAAGAGGATCCTATGAAAAAATTCAGGTAACGAACCTGGATAATGTTGACCCCGAAAGACGAAGCAATTTCTGGATCTGTCACGGTTGCTTTCCAGGCGAGTCCGAGTTTGGTTCGGTTTGCTAAAAAAGCAAGCATCGCTACAAAACCGACACTTGAGGCTATGGTAAGCCATTCTGCCTGTTTGAGGTTGATCTGCATAAAAGCAAGTGGTTCCTGGAGAGGAAGTTCNGTNAAGGAAAGCCCATAGGCTCCAAAAAAAATTCGAAACAATTCCTCCATTGCGATGAACAAACCGATNGAAGCAATAAGAGGGACAAAAGGAGGTTGATCCAGAATTGGTTGATAACAAATTCGGTAGATGATCATTCCCGCAAGACCAACGAGAATCATCGATGTCAAAACTGCTAAAAGGAAACTACTTGTTTGATTGGTGACAATGACGCAGATGTATCCGCCAAGAGTGAACAAACCTGCATGGGCTACATGAAGGATTCTGAGCAGACCATAGACTAGAGTCAATCCGACTGCAATTAAACCATAGATACTGCCTTGAAGCAGCCCCTGTATNAGTAAATCAAGAAAAAGCATATCCCGCAGCAATGCAGGGAAATAAGGAATGCAGGCGGATGATCATGAGAGAATCTTGATCCCCCGCCTGCGAGTAGGCTGAAACAGAATTATCGGGTAGGCGGTGCCAGTAGGACTTGGTCCCTAATTTCGGAATGATAATGGAAATCTCCATCCCGAACGACCTGAACCTGGACATTTTTCTGAACTTCTCCCAAATCATTGAAAGAAATGCTTCCCGTTGATGCAACCAGGTTGGTTTGTGCGATCGCATTACGAATGGCTGAAGGACTTGTTGTTCCTGCTTTTTTCATTGCTGCAACAAGCACTTTCATTGCTGTGTGTCCGGATGCTGCCACCATATCAACCTTATGACCTGCCATCGCCTCAAATTCGCTGATAAATGATCGGGTTTCGGATGAATTTGAATCACGGTCAAGAGAAGTAGTAATGATAGTACCTTCGGATGCTTTGCCTGCGATTTTAATAAACTGTTCTGAATCGTAACCTTCCTGTCCGATGACTGGAACGGTAATACCTGCTGCCCTGAGTTGGCTTACAAGTGGGCCTGCTGTAAAGAAATATCCAGTAGCATAGATTGCCTCTGGAGCATCTGCTTTGACCTTGGCGACAATGGGGCCAAATTGCCGATCTTTAATCGAATATTCGTATTCATTGACAATTTGGAGGTTGAATTGACCTGCTGCTTCTTTAAATCCTGCTGCCAGAGATTTACCAAAATCATTTTTTAATGTAATCAGAACCACCCGTTTTCGCTGAAGAGTTGCACCAATTAACTTTGCTCCAGCCCTACCTTGAACTTCCCCCATAAATGAGGTTCTAAAAACATAATTTCCTGCCTTAGTAATTTCAGGATGAACTGCATATGCCGAAATATAAGGGATTTCAGCTGACTGAAAAACACCAGCAGCTGCTCTGGTGGCACCCGAATAACTTCCGGAAATCGCTGCTACGACTTTATCTTTTTCTATAAGTTTATTCGAAATAGGAACGGCTTGTTTCGGTGATGCCTGATCATCATAGACTACCAGTTCGATCATTTTGCCGTTGATTCCACCTGCCTGGTTGGCTTGTTTTACCGCCAACTTTGCTCCGTTCAATGCGGATTTCCCGTCAGCAGCAGCAAATCCTGTTAATGGAACATTGAATCCAATTTTTACAGAATCTGCGTGAACCAATCCCAAAAAAAAGACTGGGAACAAAACACTTAGCAACAAATATTTCATAATTTTTTTAATCATAAGTTTCCTTTATTTCTTAAATGGAAAAAATTCAACGACTATCCTTCATTTTATACAGAGAGAGTTAAACTTTATCAACTCCCTAGGATAACCAGACTCATTTTGTTGATGGAGAAGCCAAAATGATCTAAAACTCCTTAAGAGTTCAGACTTACTGGTCTGCGATGGTTTTCTGAGTCTGGATTCCAAGACCCTCGACTCCCAGTCGGATGGTTTGCCCGGGACGGAGGTAAACCGGGTCTGGTTTTTGGCCCATCCCCACGCCGGGAGGGGTTCCGGTCGAGATCACATCTCCCGGATGGAGGGTAAAGAACTGACTCAGGTAATGGATGAGAAACGCAACACTGTAAACCATGGTGTTGGTGCTTCCATCCTGGTAACGCTTGCCATCGACTTCAAGCCAGAGTTTGAGGTTTTGAGGGTCTCCTGCTTCATCGGGGGTGACCAGCCAGGGCCCGGTAGGACCGAAGGAATCGCAGCTTTTTCCCTTCACCCATTGCCCCTGTCGTTCAATCTGATACTCGCGTTCTGAGACATCATTGATCACACAATATCCGGCGACATGATCCAGGGCCGAGGCTTCTTCGACATACTTGGCGGGTTTACCGATCACCACCCCCAGTTCCACTTCCCAATCGGTTTTGACCGAGTTTCGTGGAATGATGATATCATCATCTGGTCCGCAGACGGCACTCGTGGCTTTGGAAAAAATGATCGGTTCCGAAGGCACTGAAGCACCAGTTTCTTCCGCATGATCAGAGTAGTTGAGACCGATGCAGATGAATTTGCCGATCCCGGAGACACAGGCGCCCATCCTGGGAGATCCTTCGATGGTGGGCAAGGAGCCCGGGTCTAGATTTTTCAATTTTTCCAGGCCTTCCGGCAGGAGGACATCTCCGGCAATGTCCTCAACAATGTTGGAGAGATCCCGGATCGTTCCATTTTGATCAAGCATCCCTGGTTTTTCCTGTCCGGGATTTCCATATCTGAGTAATTTCATAATTGGTTTTTTTGTTGAATTAAATGGTCATTCCGCCACAGATATTCCAGGCCACACCGGTGGTGTAGGCCGATTCATCTGAAGCAAGGTAAACGGCAAGTGCGGCAATTTCATCGGGTTTCCCGATCCGCCCCATCGGNTGTCGGGCGATGAAAGCGGCNCGGACTTCTTCCAGGGTGCCATCCTGGGATTCCATTCTTTCATGGAGAGAAGGGGATTCAACCGTGGCAGGACATATCGCGTTGCAGCGGATGCCCTGTTTGACAAAATCCGCTGCCACGGATTTGGTGAGTCCAATCACGGCGGCCTTACTGGTCCCGTAGACAAAACGGTTTGGGACCCCTTTGACGTTAGAAGCCACGGAAGCCATGTTGACAATACTTCCTCCTCCGGAAGCAATCATGGCCGGAAGGAAAGCCTTGATCATGCGGAACATCGAACGCGCATTGAGATCCATGGAAAAATCCCAGTCGTCCTCTCCGCATTCCAACAAAGTTCCATGATGGACAAAACCTGCNCAATTGAAGAGCACATCCACGGCTCCCAGTTCCTTTGCCAAGGATTCGATGGCATCAGCGTTGGTCACATCCAGTACCCGGGTTTTAATCCCAGATTCTGAAGCCAGGGAATCCAGGCTTTCTGAATTGATATCGGTGGCAATGACGTTGGCACCCTCATTGGCATAAGCAAGGGCACTGGCCTTTCCGATACCCTGGCCTGCGGCGGTGATCAGTGCAGTTTTTCCTTCCAGTCTTCCCGGCATGGTTCCTTTCAGTTTAAGCGATAGACACGTTCTGCGTTTTCGTGAAATAGTTTGCGCTGCAGGCTTTCCGGCCTTGACGCAATGATTCTGCTCAGGCTTCCTATCCATTCTCCGAGGGATGCACCCAAAGTACAGACCGGCCAATCACCGCCGAAGAAAATCCGGTTTTCTCCGAACTGATCGATGCAATGATTGACAGTGGGAGCGAGGGTCTCATCATCCCATCCCGGCTTGGCCCTGGCAATGATGCCTGAAATCTTGCAATAGGTGTTCGGAAGTTCCGCCATGCGGCTGATGGAATCTTTCCATTGTTCGGCAGAGTGCCCAAAGGGATTGTCCGGTCCGGGGGCTGATGTTTCGATCCCCTGGACGATTTGCGGATCGGCATTTCCGCAATGATCGAGAATGATTGTGGTTTCAGGGCAGGCTTTTGCCAGTTCGTATCCATCTTCCAATTCTGCAGGTCTCAGGCAGATGTCGAAACTCCAGCCGATTTCCCCNAGTTTCCTGACGCCATCGACGAATTCCCGTTTAAGACATGCTCCCTTGGGGATATCGGGGTTATGAAGAACCTTTCGAAGCCCACGGATCCAGGGGTTATTTTGGTTGTTCTCAAGGAATGGTTCGAAGTCAACACCGCCGGGTTCAGCACAAAAAACGGCAGCCTGCATTGGGTTGGATTCATCACTGCAGATTTCGCTGATGATTTCGACTTCACGTTGACGGTGGTCCGGGTGGACATCGACTTCCATGTAAACCGTCTTGCTGACCTTTTGACCCTCCGAGGCCTGGAGGTAATCCGACATCAGAAATGACCGGTTGAGTTGAGNAATCCCACCTGTCCATGGAAGTTCGAGACGGGAAAGATCCCAAAGATGCTGGTGTGTGTCAATCAGCGGGAGCATCGGTTATGATGGATCATTTACAAGTGTTCAAGAAAGAATATTGCTCATTATGTTGCAATATCAGATATTCCGTCAAGCCATTTGGAATAGCGCCTCTTTTCTCAAGATAATACTTGATAACTTGTACCAAGATTCACCCAAAGAACGGTTTAAAATACCTGTAATCAATTCTGATTTTTCGATTTTCTGAACGAAGGAGAGACAAAATGACAGCAAACGGACGGATGGGAGGAAAGATCCTTGCCGATGGTCTAAAAGCCCAGGGAGTGGACGCCATTTTCGGGGTTCCGGGAGAGAGCTTTCTCGCATTATTGGACGGTCTCTATGATCAGCGGGACACGATCCGTTTCATCACCTGCCGCCAGGAGGGGGGTGCGGCAAACATGGCGGAAGCCTATGGCAAATTGACCGGGCGTCCCGGAGTTTGTGTCGTCACCCGGGGCCCGGGAGCAACCAATGCCAGCGTGGGGCTTCACACCGCATTCCAGGACTCGACACCCATGATTTTGCTGGTTGGGCAAGTGGGACGGGAAATGCTCGACCGGGAAGCCTTTCAGGAAGTGAATCACCAGATTTTTTTCAGTGAAATGAGCAAATGGTCTGCGGAAATCAAGGATGCTTCCAGGATTCCGGAATATCTCAGCCATGCGTTCCATGTGGCCCTTTCCGGCAGACCGGGACCTGTAGTGCTTTCGTTACCAGAGGATATGTTGAGGGATGTAGCAGAGGTGGAAGACGCACCTCGCGCGATTCCGGTTCAACCGGCTCCGACCATGGAACAAATGAGTGAGGTTAGGGAGATGCTGAAGAACGCCGAACGTCCTCTGATGATTCTCGGAGGAAGTGGTTGGTCTCCTGAAGCCTGCCGTTTCATCACNCATTTTGCAGAACAGCAGGATTTGCCTGTGGCGGTTACATTCCGGTGTCAGGACCGGATGGACAATGACCACAGCTGTTACGTCGGTGATCTTGGCATTGGACCCAACCCCGAACTGCATCTGCTTGTCAAGGAGTCCGATCTGCTGATCGTGGTTGGNGCGAGGATGGGAGAAATGACAACAGGAGGCTATCAACTGATGGATATTCCNGTTCCAAGGCAGAAACTGGTTCACGTGCATNCNGGTGCGGAAGAACTGGGCAGGGTATACCGAGCGGATCTTCCAATCAATTCATCGGTTTCCAATTTNGCCAGGATGCTTTCCAAGCTNGATCCGATTGCATCTGATTCATGGAAAANNAGGACTGANAAAGCAAGGCGCTCCTACGAAACGTTCCAGGAACCTCCTCAAGCACCGGGAGATTTGAGCTTTGCCGAAGTGGTNTGCCACATGAGCAAGGTTCTTCCCTCCGATGCAATCATCACCAACGGTGCGGGGATATATTCATCCTGGGGACATCGTTTTTACCGTTTTCACGAATATCCCTCTCAATTGGGGCCGACCAGCGGTGCGATGGGCTATGGAATGCCAGCCGCGGTTGCCGCNAAACTGGTTTATCCAGAACGGGAAGTGGTCTGCCTTGCAGGCGACGGGTGTTTTATGATGAACGGGCAGGAAATGGCAACTGCCGTTCAGTACGGACTGAATCTCATTGTGCTGGTTGTCAACAACGGAATGCTCGGGACGATCCGGATGCATCAGGAAAAGAGTTATCCCGAACGGGTTCATGGAACNGCCCTGAAGAATCCGGACTTTGCNGCACTGGCCCGGGCCTATGGCGCCTTTGGAGCCCGAATNGAAAAGACGGCTGAGTTCCCGGACGCGTTTGAAGAAGCCAGAAAAGCAGGAAAACCGGCCTTGTTGGAACTGGTAGTGGACCCCGAAGCCCTTACCCCGAATGCCAGTCTCTCAGAAATCAGGGAGAATGCCTTGAAAAAATCGAATTGAATCTGCTTGGAGGAATTAGAAATAAAAACGCGTACTTTTGCCCGAGGAATAGGAATACTCATCCCGGACATGGACTTCGGTCTGGATGCTGTCTTCAGGAAGCTCGGCAATGAAACGTGAACGGCCGTTCATTCCTCCTCCNTAACCTGAGGACATCGCCGGTGCACAGATCACCAAATAGCGTTTGGCCCTGGTCATGGCCACATAAAACAACCTTCGTTCCTCTTCCAGTTGTTCCATTGTGTCCAGGGANCGCTGATGAGGAAACTGCCCTTCCGTCAGGCCGATGACAAAGACTGCGTTCCATTCCAGCCCTTTNGCCTGATGAATGGTGGTCAATGTCAGGGTTTCCTGATCCTGATCATCGGCTTCCTGATCAGTGATGATACTCGAACCGACCAGCGAAAGTTCATTGAGAAATCCCTCGAGAGAACGGTAGTTGGCTGAAAATTCCTGTAAATACTGGACATCATTTTCCCGCATCACAGCATTTTCGAATTCGCTGTACATCACTTCACGGTAAAAATCCCGGTAGACGATCCCGATCATTTCGGAAGGAGTCAGATCATCCCGTAACAGATTACGGAGACATCCGGTCATGGTCTGCCACTCTTCCCGGCTTTTTGCAGGAATCAGTTTCTGGAGGGTTTCATTTTCCTGGGTCAGCCTTACTGCCTGTTGTTCACGGAAGACCATGAAAATTCTGTTTGCGGTGGTATTCCCGATTCCTGGAAGCATCCTCAAAAGTCGCATCCAGGCGATTTCATCCAGAGGATTGTAAAGCACCTTCAAAAACGCAGTCAGGTCCTTGATGTGTGCCTGTTCAAAAAACTTAACCCCGGAATGGACCATGAAAGGAATTCCAGCCTGGGTTAAAACCACCTGAAGCACCGCGGCCTGGACATGATTCCGGTAGAGCACGCTCATTTCATCGAGGGAAAGCCCTTCATCACGCAGGGCCAGCAACTGGTTCAACACCACTTCTGCTTCGTCCGAGGAATCCCAGAGTTGATGCACCACCGGTTTTTCTCCAGGAGGTAATTCGCTGAAGAGGTTTTTTTCAAACTGGCGGGTGTTGTGATTGATGCTCAGGTTCGCGGCATTCAGGATCTCCGGGCTGCTTCGGTAATTCTGTTCAAGATGATAAACCTGAGCTTTGTTTTTTTCAGGAAACTCGAGGATGTTNCTGAAGTCAGCTCCNCGCCAGCTGTAGATCGACTGTGCGTCATCACCGACGACCATCAGGTTTTGATGAGGCTTTGCCAATTCTTCGAGAATCCCTGCCTGNATGTGGTTGGTGTCCTGNTATTCATCCACCAGAATATACTGCAATTGTTTTTTGAGAGGCAGCCCTTCGCCGTATTTCAACAGGAGCTCCAGCCAGTTTTCCAGTAAATCATCAAAATCCATTGCTTGTGCGGCCCGTTTCTTTTCACGGTAACGGGTTTGGATCAGGAGCAATTCCTCGACATAATCCTCAAGGTGGGGATATTCCAGAGGGATCATTTCGCTCAGNTTAAATTGACGTTTGGTGTATTGGTTCTGAACTAAACTTTCCCGGGTGCAGTTTCGGTTGAAGGCGAGGGAGAAAACGCTGGAAAGGACAGAGGGTTTCGGGAAATTGCGACCGGGTTTGCCGATCTTTTCGGCAATGGAAGCACGGATCAGGTCTCGTGAATCGGATGCGTCCAGGATGCTGAACTGATTTTCATAATGAAGCAGTTTTGCACTCCTGCGAAGAAAACGACTGGCCATGCTGTGGAATGTGCCGTTCAAAATTTTTTGCTGATCGGGTTCCACTCCCTGCTGCCTTGCCGCCCGAATTGCCATCTCGCGAGCGGCCTTGTTGGTGAAGGTTAAAAGCAGAATCGAAGACGCAGGCACTCCGGAACGAATCAGGTGGGCGACCCGCTGGGTGACAACCCTGGTTTTTCCGCTTCCTGCACCGGCAATCACGAGGGCCGGACCTTCGCGGTGTTCGATGATTCGCTGTTGATCCGGGTTGAGTGGAACTGGCATGGAATTCGATTCTTTCACTTTAAAGGCTCCCAAATTGATGTAATTGAATGTAGCATTTTGAGTCCTGCTTGAGAACCGCAGGTTCTAAAATGAATCCTAATCTTTGCCATGAATTCTGAAAATCAGTTTGAAACCATAATCCTCAAGATCCTGGAAAGCGATCCTCAACTGTTGGTTGCGGCTTCAGTGGTCTTGGTGATCCTGATCGTGATCGGAGTGTTTTTTGTCAAAACCCTCAAAAAACTTTTCAGCGACGAAACCCAGACTCCTCCACTCAGTGAAAAAGACCGACTGAAAAAACTCGAGGAACTCGCGAAAGAAGAGGAAGAACTTCGTGAACAAAGNGATGAAGCGAAACTTCAGAAAATCAGTGAGAAAGAAGACAGTGCCAAGTTGGAACTCCAGCAACAGGAAGCNCAATTGCGGGAGCGTCAGATCCTACAGCGCGACATTCCGGTTGAAGTGGAACCAGAAGCTGAGGAGTCTCCAACGGGCTTTCTGGATCAACTCAAACTCGGAGTGCAAAAAACCCGGGAGCAGTTACTCAAAACCATTGGGGAGACTCTCCAGGGAAAAAAAGAAATCGATGAAGAATTACTGGACGATCTCGAAGAAGCTTTGCTGGGTGCTGATCTTGGACCTGAAACCTGCGAACGTGTGATCAAAGTCATCACTGAAAAAGTGGAACGTAAAGAACTGAAAGATCCGGAAGTCCTTCAGCAGGCAATCAAAACGGAAATNACNAACATTCTNGACAAACAGTACCCCGAAGTCGGAACCAGTGATGCCAAGCCATTGGTGTTGCTGATGGTTGGAGTCAATGGGGTTGGCAAAACCACTACCATCGGAAAAATTGCCTCACAATATGTCGAAGATGGGAAAAAGGTCCTTCTTGGAGCAGGAGATACCTTCCGTGCCGCAGCNATCGAGCAACTTCAGCAATGGGCAGAACGCGCCGGTTGTGACTTCGTTTCCAAAGAGGCTGGAAGCGATCCTTCCTCGGTGATGTATGAAACCATCAGTAAAGCGGTCTCAGAGGATTATGATGTGGTGATTTGTGACACCGCGGGAAGACTGCATACCAAGAAAAACCTGATGGAAGAATTGAAAAAAATGGTAAGGGTCATCCGTAAACAGATCCCTGAAGCCCCCCATCAGATCCTCCTCGTCCTCGATGCCAGTACCGGGCAGAACGCCATTTTCCAAACCCGGGAGTTCCTGGAAGCCACCGAACTCACCGGACTGGTGATCACCAAACTTGATGGAACCTCCAAGGGCGGGGTGATCATCGGCATTGTCAATGAATTCGATGTTCCTGTGCGCTATATCGGTATCGGCGAACAAATCAGGGATCTCCGTCCTTTCGATCCCAAAGCATTTGCAGATTCACTTTTTATTTAAGAGTTGAAAAGCAAAACCGAAGCAGAGCATTAAACCCGGTAGCGAAAATGCAGCAACCAGGCGATGAGAGCGAAAAGCCCAATGCTGCCCCAACTGGCAGGCAGCGGATGGATTTCNCCTGCGTCTCCTAAAGCAAGCAGGATCTGATTCAGGATCCAGAAAAGGATGGCCAGCAGACAGCTTAGTGCCATGGATTCGGCAGCCATGCCCTTTCTGCTGTGGGATGAGGAAAGGGAAAGTCCGAGGAAAACCATGACAAAAAGTTGAACGGGGAAGGCTAATTTCTGAAAAAGTGCAACACGATGGCTGATGACATCCTGCCCTTCTTTTTGAAGATTTTCGATTTCATTACGAAGCTCAAANAACGGNAGGTTTCTCGGGGAGANGGCTTTCTCGAATTTCAATGAGGGAATCTCCTCGATTTTCATATTCAACTCATCCAAATTTTGAAGTTTAAGGTGATTTTCTGAAAATCGATATTGTTGAAGATCCTGAAAATTCCAGGANGNTTTTTGTTGCTCTCCCTTCTCAATCGCAGTCCGTTCAACAATCCTGTAAGGTTCGGTTTGCCATTGAAAGAGAGTGACTGACTCTAATTTCCCCTTTTCAGGAAGTTTCCCGAAAAAGTACAGTTTGTTGTCTGGTCCAACTTTCCAGATCGGTTGGAGATTTTCGGTAGAAGCGGTTTCCGTCCATTGCCGTTGCATCCAGACGGCAAGGTAATTCTGTCCCAAGTAACTCACTGCGGCGATCACCAGAGTGACCAGCAGAAGCGGCCATGCCAGATTCCAGGGGCCGACTCCGGAAGCCCGGATCGCAAGCAGTTCTGAAGTCCGGTTTAAAGTACTTAGGGTGGTGATCGTTGCTAAAAGGACCGTGATCGGAATGGTGAATTCCATCAACTGGGGCATGATTAGGGCCGTTTTACGGAGAAACCGGAGAAATCCCTCCCAGTCTTCAAAAATGATGCTGAGGTTGCCGAAGACATTGCCGATGAAAATCATGATCACGAAGGCACCCAGAAAAAGCATGAAAAATCTGCTGTATTCACTCGCGAGATACCTTGAAATCATATCGGCAAAATGGGATTGAGTTGGATTTCAAAAACCTTAGTCACTGTTTTATAAGCCTCAGCCGGGTTTACTGAAGTAATTTGGGCCTTAAGTTACGGGTAATGAATAGAATAAAGGTTCTGGAAATAAAGTAGCCATACCAATACTTTANCAAAGAAAATAAAAGCTCTTTGGGCAATATTCAAAGGCTTAAGGATTTTTGAACCTTGAGATGGTGCTCCAGGAGGANTAGCCTAAGATGATTATCGACTGCAAACAAAAAGCACGGATACATGGAATTTGCTTTGCATGGGTAGGGTCAAACCCATTTATCAATAAGTNAACAAGTCAGGTAGAATCCGGCCTGATGAAAGAGTTGCAAAAAATTCCATGACCAAATCGATACTTGTCCTGGAACAGAACCCAGAGATCCAGGGACTGATTGCTTCCAGTCTGAATCCTGAAAGTATTGAAGTTCATCAGGAATCAGATCCTGAAGCATTCTTAAGCAAGGCCTNTGAAATAAGGCCTGACTTGATTTTTGTAGGTAACACAGAGCAGGCTCTGAGTTATGAAACCTGTCGTGGCATCCGGGCAGAGCATGCTTTCGACAAAGTTCCATTGGTCTTGCTGGATAAGGGTTCAGAGGTTGATGATAATAACGAAACCCTGGCTGAATTAGGGATTGACGATCGGATTCTCAAGCCCTTTGACGCGTTAAAACTCAAACATCAACTTAGAAAACATCTATCACTGAAACAGCCTTTTTTAGAGAATATTGAGGGTTCCGGGAACTTGGAACAAACCGAGCTGGTGGATTCGGAACTATCGGAATTGATGGATGACATACAAAACAGCGAACAACAACCAGGTTCAGAACATGAAGAACCGGCCTATGGCCTCACCAACAGGAATATTGAGGAAATTGCCATGAGTGCAGCAAATACAGATACAACCGGCAGCTCCCAAAACATGGAAATCAAAGATGCCAGCGAAATGGATTCGCTGATGCTTGATGATGATCTTGGAGATCTCTCGATTTCCCTCGAACCATTAACCGAAGAGGAATTGCAGATGGATCAGCAAACACCATCGGTTCAGGAAAAACAAACACCAACCGACCTTTCACAAGAATCTTCAGGATCTGGCATGCTTGAAGACGATTTGGCAGGAGATCATCTCTCGGATCGTGAAGAGGAAGAATTTGCGGTAGAACTGGCGGAAGCTGTCGCAGGCGGACTGAATGATTTTGCTGGAGACGCCCCCTCTTTTGAGGTTGATCTGGAACCTGCCCCCGTTGCTTATGATGGAGAGGATCCTCCTCAAACCTTGCGTGAGGGACAGACCCCGATTGATCTCAAAATCAACGATTTTGAAGATCCAGAAGAGCTTTGGAAAAATCCTCCGGACCTGAACCAGATTCCCCGCGACAACCTTGCGGAAATCAAAATGGAGGTCAACGACTTCGAACCGGAACTGCCGAAAAATCTTAAACCCCTCGGGGAGCCAATCCAGCAGACTAGTCCGAGGAAAACAGCAGCAGCCGGCGAATCATCGGGCATGAAGGATATGGATGATTTCGTCATTGAATCGACCATTGAAGATGAATATCACCCGGTTCCCAACGAGCTGGACCAAATTGTTTTGGCCGAACAGGGGGTCCAACAGTTTGGNATGAATGGGGATTCCGAAGATCTGGATGAGTTCATGCTNGAGACCTCAGAAGAAACCNTGGAAACGATTTCGGAAACAGAAGAAGAACTGGTGGCACTGGATGAAGAAGATCAATCGGGTTCCGGTGATTCTGCCCTGGATGAATTGGATGCCTTAAATCAGGAAATGGCGGCTCTTGAAGCGGCAGAAGAGGTTCTTGCTGGAGACGCTGCTGAAGAAGAAGCGATTGAATCATGGGAAGAGGCAGAGGATGAATTGCGTGAATTCGTCCTGGATGAACTCGACGGTTACCTCGAAGACGAGGAAGTAGAAGAAGAACTGGAACGTGAAATCGCGGCAGAAGCCGAAGAAGAACTTTCCCTGGAAGCAGAAGGGTTCGGAACGGATGAACTCGCCGCCGTTCCTGCACTAACCGAGGAAGAAACATTCGGAGACTGGGAATCGGCAGAAGACGCGTTTATGAATTTCGACCGTTATTCCGATGAAGAGGAAGATTCAGGCCCTGCCGTTCCTGAATCGGCAACCCAGCAGGAAGAAATGCTGGTGGAACCGATGGAAGTCTCTGAAATGACTGAACCGGGTTTTGACATGCTTGAGGAAGAAGAGGATATGTTNTCGCTTGNAACCGAAGAGGAACCGCTCGGAGAAGCAATNCCGGAACCTGCCGAAGAACCAGCCTCACTCGAACTGGATTCAGGAAAACTGGAAGAACTGGTTGCCAAATCGGTGCAGAAGGGGCTGGAAAGCATNATGCCGATGCTGGTCNAGCAGGTAGTAAAGGAAATGCAGGAAGCCAGAGGCCGCTAAACTCCAAGCAGCTTTTTGGGTANTCGTTGGGCTTCCAAAAGCTTAGACTGACAATCTTCCCCTAATCTCTTTCCCTCCTTCAAAAGTTGGAGGGATTCCCATCCCCATCCGGAAAGTCGATCATTGATGAAATGCACCGGGGTAAACTGTTCCGGAGTGAATGCTCCATCCAGTTTGCGGACCTCCGTCAGATAAAGCAGGATTTCGACTCTCTCTCCTTTCCTTCCATAGAAGGTCATGCTCCGGTGGGGGTTTTTCAGCACGATATTGGTGAAATATCCACTGCTGCCCGTCCTGGTACGATCACCCATTCTCCTTTTCGCTTCTTCGAGACGCATTCCCGTTTTCAGTCCTTTCAAGGCAGCTCGGTTGGCCGATGCATGTACCAGCAGGGTTATTTTTTCTGATATAGGAACCAGTTCATCCAGTGTCCGTTTGATTCTAGCATTGTAACGGGCCTCTCGATCCTTGTTCAGTAAGGCGCTTTGGGAGAAAGTCATGGTTTTTTTATGGCTCGGACCTTGACTCATCGCTTAGGTCGGGATAGAACGTGCCCAAAATGATTCTAACAAATAAGAGGAACCTGTTTTTGTTCATATCCTATTTGGGGAATAAAAATCCAGTTCCAATTCCTACCACAAATCAAAATCAAAACATTAAATGGAAGAAATCGTAATGGTTTCGAGGCAATTTCAACATCCCACTTTATTGGGATTATTGGAAGAAAAATATCGGGTCCATCGGCTTTGGGAAGCCTCCGAACCGGAAGAGTTCATAAAGAATCATTGTCAGGGAGCCAGGGCGATGGTGACAGATTTTTCTAAAGCACCGAAAGAATTCATCAGCTTATTGCCAAAATTAGGTTGTATTTCTAATTTTGGAGTTGGGTATGACAACGTCCCAATTGAACATGCCACCGATTTGGGCATTCAAGTGACCAACACCCCGGATGTGCTGACGGATGATGTCGCNGATTTGGCCATTGGTTTNCTGTTNTCGGTGGCGAGGNGCATCCCCGAGGGGGACCGTTTTGTGCGTGAGGGCACCTGGTCGGAAAGGAGCATGCGGCTCACCCAAAGTATTACCGGGAAAAAAATCGGGATTTTGGGAATGGGACGGATTGGGCAGGCCATTGCCAAACGTGCTGAGTCTTTCCGGCTCCATGTAAGTTATCANGGTCCACGGGAAAAACCCGGACTGGTCTATCCTTATTATTCGAAGTTGGAGGAACTGGCGAAGAATTCAGACTTCCTGGTTGTGAGCTGCCCTGGAGGAGAAGTGACCCGCAAAATCGTGAACCGTAAGGTAATGGAATCCCTTGGTTCAGAAGGGATATTGGTCAATATTGCAAGGGGAAGTGTGATTGATGAAGCCGCGATGGTGGAACTTCTCCAAAATGGGAAACTTGGTGCTGCCGGGCCTGGATGTTTTCGAAAACGAACCGAATGTTCCTGAAACACTATTATCAATGGACAAGGTTGTTCTTCAACCGCACAATGGAAGTGCCACCGATCAAACCCGGATTGCGATGGGACAACTCGTCCTTGACAATCTGGAAGCTTTTTTTGCAGGGAAACCGGTTCCCAATCCCGTAAATCAGGTTTAAAAAAGAAG
>FUFK010424623.1_pt1 | contig 23071 bp, 7 predicted proteins | sample 1021851 | NCBI WGS metagenome assembly FUFK01 (sample SAMEA51879418, study PRJEB19060) | metagenome | reverse complement strand
CTTGAGCCGGATCAGCGCGTCGATCTTCTCCTTCAGCCGGTCATATCCTCCTTGGACGCTGAAGCAGACCCATCAAAATCGTCAGCGCTCGCGCCCCGGCTACTGGGTGAAAAGGATCGAAAGGCCGAGCGCCAGCGCCGCCGCGGCGACGAGCAGCGAAACGCCGCCCGCGAACCGCAGCATCGTCGAAACTATGGGCATAGGCTCACCATCCTCCCTCAATCCCTACCCAATCCCAGGCTCAAAACAGTCGCGCTGCACCCGACCAGCGAAGCCGCTCAATCGACGCCCTTGTATAATCTCCCGCCCTTCATGATGACGTCGAAATTCGCCTTCGGATCGCCCAGCAGATCGATTTGTGCGAGCGGATTGCCGTCGACGAGGAGCAGGTCGGCAAGCGCCCCTTCCTCCACCACGCCAAGCGCACCACGATAGGGTGACCGCGGCCCCGACAAGGCAAGGAGCTGGGCGTTGTCGTAAGTCACCATCTTGACGATCTCGGCGGGCGTGAACCAGCTCTTCAACCGCACCAGATAATCATTCTGCTCGGCATTGAGCGCGGGGTCGAACAGGAAATCGGTGCCCCAGGCGAGTTTCACTCCGAGCTTCTTCGCATTCTGCCAGAGCGCCGGATTGTTCGCGAGAATTTCGCGCCTTTTTTCGCGACGCGCGGGGTCGACATTCGGGCTGTCGTCGGAGAGCGTCTGGGTCGACAGCCAGATACCCTTGTCAGCCATCAGGCGGAGCGTCGCTTCGTCGAGAAGCTGGCCATGTTCGATGCACTTCACCCCCGCGTCGATCGCACGCCGCACCGCGCGGGGCGTATAGGCGTGGACCATCACATAGCTGTTCCAGTCCTCTGCCGCATCGACGGCGGCCTTCATTTCTTCGAATGTATACTGGGTAACGTCGATCGGGTCGTAATCACTGGAGGTCCCGCCGCCCGCCATCAGCTTGATCTGGCTTGCTCCGAAGCGCAGATTTTCACGCGTCGCGGTCAGCACCTCGCTCGTCCCGTCGGCGATGAAATTGGCGCCGAACAGTTCCGACCGCGAAACGCCGCCGCCGAATTTGCGTGACCGCTCATTAGGCATCCGGAAATCGCCGTGCCCACTCGTCTGTGAAATCACCGCACCAGACGGCCAGACGCGCGGTCCGGCAAGCTCGCCCGCATCGATGCGGCGTTTCAATCCAAAGACAGGTCCGCCGGCATCGCGCACCGCGGTGAATCCGCGCAGCAGCATATCATGCGCTTGCTGCCCTGCTGCGGCTTCGGCCTTTTCGGGAGTGAGGTCAGGCGACATCATCTGGGGCATGGTGAGGGCACTGAAGGTCAGATGGACATGCATGTCGATCATGCCAGGCATCAGCGTGCGGCCGCGGCCTTCGATGATCCTCGCCTGTCCACGCGCCGTCACGTCGCCGCCGATCCGCGCGATCCGGCCATCAGCAACCAGAACATTGGTCGGGGCGCCGAGCTGGCCCTTGACGACGTCGAGGACGCGGACGTTGCGGAACAGCGTTTCGGGAGATGCCGCTTTCGGCGCCTGCGCCGTCGCCGCCGCTACGGCAAGTGACGAGATCAGGAGAGTCACAGCCAGTTTGGAGCTTCGACGAGAAAATCGCTTCATTGCCTGTCCCCTGTCCGTTTCGCTATGATCGCCCTGTCTTTTCCAACTCTGATCTGGACACTCTGCACCCGCGTCAAAAAGCGACGGTGGCGCCAAGCAGCGGACCCGCAAGCGCCGCGGTCGTCCGCACGCGCCCGCTCTTGTAATCGACGTAAAGATAGCGATAGCCGCCCGAGAGCCAGATATTCCGGGCGACCTTCACGTTCGCGGTCGCGACGGCTTGCCCGGTGACCTCCGAAGCAGCGCCGAAGCCTCCGATATCGCCATAGAGCAGCAGCGAGAAGCGCGACGACGCCTTGATGTTGAGGCGGGTTGCGAATACCGGGTCGACGAAACTGGCCTTGGCGCTTGCCGTCAGATTGAGCGCGGGCACGGACGCTTTGGGACGGATCCACCAAGCGCGACCGCCAACAAGTACATCGAGCGATGCGCGCCCCTGTTCGATCGCCCGATAACCGACGAGTGCGGCCGCCGACGTCTGGCGCAGGCTTCCCCCGGCAGGCAAGACCGGAACCGTCGGATTACCCGTCGGCACCAGCCCCTCTCGCGAGGAAGAAGAATGGGTGAGGTCGGCCAGCACTACCAGCCGCTCGTGTCTCACGAGACCGCTGATGAAAAAGGCGGCATCGAGATCCTCCAGGAGTTCACCGAAGCTTTTGTCGACCGTCACGGTCGGCGCAACCGCGCCGGGGCGGAGTGTCCCACCGAAACCGGAAGCCCAGACATAGGGCGTGACCTGGACGGTTGTTCGGCTGTCGTCAGGCTCGGTTTGCGCCAGCGCTGGAGAGGACAGTGCCGAGAGCACCAACACCATGGCCGCGGCTGCACGCTCAAGCCCGGATCGCTCCACCATCTGCTTTGCCCCTGCCAACCCGATCGCGAGGCGATCTAAAACCAGGCTCGGCCAAACGGCGGCCGCGACTAGCTCAACGCCTATCCGGACCCAAGTCGCCTTCACTAACCGGCAACGGAAAACTTCAGCTTTGATAAATTTCTATTTTCAACTCAACGTTTGTCAATCGCAATCGCTTCGATTCTTGAGCAAAAAATAGGTTTGCAAGGTGTGAACCATTTCGAAGGAATAGATCCGTTACTGCATCATCCCTTGCACTCAGCGCTGGCAGAGAGCCCTTCCATTGTCCGGGTGAAGACGCTCATCTGACCCTAGCGCTTCCAACGATTGTAGAGCGTCTTGTGCGGGCCGCAATCCTTCGGCGCATCCCGCCAGCGCAGGCCGGTACGATTAACGAAGGTGATCCCGCTCAACACGCGCCGATGATCGTCAACCCTCGGCCTGCCATGGCTCTTCGGAAAATGCGGCTCGAGCGGCGCCATTTGCTCGACCGTCAGCTAGTGCAGGTCGCTCACAATCGGTCTCCTCGTAGAGCCTGAATCAGATCGCGCCTCTCATATCAATGCGTCCTGACCCTAGCATCCGCAGCAGGTCCGGCACGTCAACGGCACTTCCGTAGGCATGCTGAAGGTCGCCCCAACGAGGATCATCAAGGGAAAGCATCGCCCCGCTTTAGCGACTGTCCTTGCGGCATCAACCTGCCGCCCCCCCCTATCGATTTATGAGTTCGCGACCTAGTGCGAACCGACAGAACATTCCGGGAGATGTCGCTGCGCTCCAAAATCCCGGCTGGACCCGCGAGCGCGCCGGCGTGGATTTCGAGTGCGGCCCCTTCCCCTGGGACCGGGTCAATCCAAATGGCGGATCGGTCGCGATCGGCCGTCCCTTCGCGGCAACCGGCGCCCGCGACCTCAGCCAGGCCGTCAAGGAATTGTGGGACATGCCCTCGGGATCGCTGGCGATCGTCAGCGTATGCGCCGATAGGTGCCACGGCACGGTGACGTTGCTGCGGCGGCCGTGATCCTGAAGCCATAGCCGGCAGGACGGCTCCTGCGCACGCAGCAGTCGGTCGGGGGAACTGCCCCGTCCATCTTCGATGCGCTGGAGCCGAATCCCTAGGGATTCGAAGGCTTGGGCAGCTGGATTCGAACCGGCGCGTGGCGGCGCCAAACATCAGATGCCCGTCATCCCACCCAAACTACAAGACTCAGAATTCAGCTGCTCCCGGCGAGGCGATAGACCAGACGCTCGATCGTCAGCAGGGTCAGTTTTTCGCGGTTCTGGATCTGCGAATAGAGCGCGAGCGATACAACGATCTCGCCACCATTGCGGCTCGGGGCCTGAGCGTCGATCCAGCCGTCGACAGCCGTCTGGATCGTGGCCCCGGTCGTGGCGCCAAGCTGCTGATCGGGGTAGAGCGCGATCGGCAGATAGGTCACCAGCGGCGCTTCACCCGTATCGGCCAGCAACTCATATCCGTAGCTTAGCGCCAGCGTCACCGGCTGCCCCACATAGCCCGTGGTACCGAACAGGGTCTGGAACGCCGCGGTCAATGCCGAGCCGAGGTCCGAACCGAGCGCGGTAATGTCGAACCGCATGTCCTCGCTGTTGATCGGCGTCACCGTGGAGGCGGCGCTGACCCGGTCTGTCGAGAGGACGAAATCGGGATTGGTCGGGAAGTCGGCCGACAGATTCTGATTGCGCGTGACCATCAGCGATGCGGTGGCGTTCTGATAGGCCGCCATCGCGATATCGTGCCAGAGCAACGTCACATCGGCGTAGCTTCCCGCCGGCACCTGCCGCTCGAGCGTGTAGCGGCTCTCGGTGGACGAGATCGCGCTCCGGGTAGTATTGACGGGCACGCCGTCGACCGTGCGGAAGACGAGCTCGGGCCACTCGCCGGACGGTCCCGGACCGGCACTGCCGCACGTCACCCGGACAGCGCTCACCTCCACCGGACCGCCGATCTCCTGCACATAGTCGAGCTCGATTCCGAAGTCATAGACAGCCGGCAACAGGCCCGGCGGCACATCTTCCGCAGCGGAAGCCGCCATCAGCCGCAGCTGTTCGAGATCGGGCCAATGCGCCTGCCAGGCCGTAGCGATCGTGGCGGCCAAACTCGCGAAGCTCGCCGCGGCGTTCGCCGCGGTCTGCGCATCGCCCTTGGTGGGATCGGCATAGAAGCTGAGCATGTCCCACAGCCCCGTCCCCACGGCGCTGTACGAGATCAGGGCCGTCGCCAGCGCGTCGCTGGCTTCGGCCAGCTTGGCCGAACCCCCCGGCGGCTGGTTGAAGCGCACCTCGAGATGCACGTCGTCCTGGCTCGCATGTTCGTGCGAATAGCGCAGCCCATAGGTCCACAGCGCCGCCTCAGCGAGCGTGGTCACCGGGTCCTTACCCACCATCTGTCCCCGCAATGTCGGCAATTGCGGGAAGGCGCGAAGGGGGATCGGCACCTGGACACTGCCCAGGCTGGTCGTGGTGCCCTGCGGCATTGTCGCAGGCGTCAGCACCGGTGTGAAGGCAAGCCAGTCCGACGCGTCGTAGGTGGTCGCCGCATCGACCGTGATCGGATCGATGTCGAACTCCAGGTTGCTGAAGGCATAGTCGAGATCGAGCGCGATCTCCTGCGCATGCGCCGGATCGTTCAGAGTAAGCAGGAAGCTGACATAGTCGCTCGCCGCATCGAGCCGGGTCTTGGCCGCGGTGATCGCATAATGCATTCCGGCCGAACTCTCGTCGTCCTGCCGCCCGACGGCATTGCCGAGCAGGCGCGCCGGAGACGGCGGGCTTTCGCCGGTCCAGGCCGAGCTGCAGGTCGAGACATATTGCAGGATTGTCGAGACCGAATAGCCCTGAGCAAGGCTGACCGACAACGCCTGGCGAAGCTGGGCCGCGGCGGCGCGGATGGCGGAGCTCAGGCCGGGATCGGTCTGCTCGAAGACCGGCGCGATGCCATTGGCGACAGCGGAGGCAAGTACGCGCTTGCTCGCGATCACCGAAAGCAGCGACGCCCGCGCCGCGGCATCGGCATAGAGCGGACCGGCATATTGCGCCGAAAGGTACTGATCGACGTCCTGGAGGATACGCTGGGCGATCGGCTCGACATCGATGCCAATGAGATCGGAACGCGGCGTATCGTGCTCGAGCGTGCCGTCGGGATTGAGGGACGGCAGCTGGATCCCTTGCAGTGACACCAGTCGCCCGTAGAGCGGCCGCAAGGCGAAATAGCGGGGCCATTTGCCACCCTGCCCCCCCGGCGGATCGAACACACCTTCCACGTCGAGCGTCGAGATTCCCGAAGCATCGAAGGGCAGGAACCACAATTCGTCGGTCGCGCCGGCCACTCGGCCGGTCACCAGGCGCAGGGTCGGGAACAGCTGCGCGAGCAGCGTCCCGAAACTGTCCTGATCCATACCCTTGCCGCCACCTCCCCCCGACGAGGAGACGGGCGCACCGATACGGCTGGTGAAGGTCTCGACATCGCTCCCCGCTGCAAAGGCCGGGTCGATCCGCGAAGACGGACGCGCAAGGGTGAGTGCAACCTGCAGCGGCACGACCGGATCGGCGAACGGCCCGGCCGCGGCGGGGACCGACACGGCCATCGTCAGTGGCGCCGGCGGCAGAAGCGCGAGCGCGCCGGCGGCGAGGAACGCAAGGTCGCCATTGATCTCGGCGAGCTGCGCCACATCGATCTGTGCGCCCGCCGCCGCCATCCGCGCGAGCAGCGCTGTGATGCTGTCCTGCGGCGCCGTATCGACCGTCACCGGGTTCGGCCCGGGGCCGCTCACCGTCACGCCGGACTTGAGCAACCCTTTGAGCCCGGCATTGGCGGCGAGAAAGGCAGCGTCGTCGATGCCGAACGCCGCTGCTGCCTGGACGGGCGAAAGCGCGGTGCCTGTCGCTCCGGGCATTACCGCGGGCGGGCAGGACAGCAATGCCCCCTGGGCAAGCAACCCTGTCTGTGGCCCGATCGAAGTCATGAGGATGGCGAGGGTGACATCGCTCGACTTCGCCTGAAGGCGCGCGAGCACCGAGCCGATCGAGTCGCCCGCCTGAGTGGTCGTATCGTAGCTGTTGCCGCCCGCGCTGACCGTCACCGTCTGACCCGGCACGAACAGGCCCGGCATATATTCGTTGTCGAGTCCCAGCTGGTCGAGCCCATTGCTGGGATAGGCGAAGCGGCCAGCGATCCCGGTCAGCGTATCGGAGGCCTGTACCGGGCACGGAATGCGCAGCGCGGCCGCGTCTTGAGGCAGTGCGAGCATGCCCGGGATGGTCAGCGCCTCTCCCTCGGGCAAGGTCGGCTGTGGCGTCTGCTGCGCGAGCGCATCGAACAGAAGTGCCGGCGTCGTACCGTACTGATTGCAGAATTCGGCCAATGTCGTGGTGCTCGATTCCTGCGCCGCAGGGCTGCCCGGGAAGTCGCCGAGATAGACCAGCGCACCGGTGTCGAAGATGTTGACGGTGGCGGCGTTGAGCGAAGCCAAATCCGCGACCGCGGCGCCGCTGCCGTTGCTCGCCAATGTCTCATAGGGTTCGCCGATTGTCGGGAGCGGCACCAGATAGCGCTTGGCGACCATCGTGCTGCCCGCCACCAGCGTGCCGGTCTGGTCGGCGAGTTGCGCGCCGACGTCACCGACGAACACGATCACCCCCTGCCCCGCAAAGGCCGCGACGATGTCGTCGAAGCTGCGCACGCCGGCGGTGCCCGGCGCCGCGGTGGTGACGGTCAGTCCATCGAAGATGAGAGTGACCCCGCCCGCCAGGATGTCGGTGGCGGCGTGGTTGTCCTCGGCCAGCAGCGGCGCGGTGCTGCCCGCCTGCCCGGCGATCGTTCCGAGTGACGGCACCGGATCGGACGGCGGCACGGGAACCGACCGGTCGGGGATCGCAAGCACCGTGCCGGGGCGCAGCGGCAGGTGATCGGCATTTTGCGGCAGCGCGAGCAGCGCCGAACCGGATGCGGGCTGGGGCCAGCCCGGCCGGACGACAACCTGGATCGCGTTGGCGGTCTGGTTCTCGGCGAAGGGCACTTGCGCGGGGATCGTCAGCACCTGGCCGCCGAGAATGTCATAGGCACGCGCGTTGACCTGCGCCGCCGCCAGCACGTCGCTTCCGATCCCATAGGTCTGGGTCAACGCGCCGATCGTCTGCGCGCCGGCCGCCAGCGGACGCTCCGGCTGAAGCCCGGCCACCGCGCGCGCATAAAGCAGACTCGCTGCGGCAAACCGCCAGAGCGCGGGCAATTGCGTAGACAGATCGACCGGCTGGGGTCGTCCAGCGTTCGTGCCGCTCGCCTGGGTGTAGAGGGTCGATGCGAACGCCAGCGTGAGCGATGGCTGAGAGAGCTGATAATAGACCGTCTCATAGGTCGCGGCCTGATTCTCCGCCGCCGCCACCGCACTTTCAGCCGGGCCGCTCAAGGCGGGCATGAGCACCCCGGCCTGGCTTGCGAAGGTGACCCCAATGGCGACGGTCCCGGTAACGGAACCCGTTGCCAGCCCAAAGCCGGTCGCCAGCGCGGGCCATGTCTCAAAGGGCACGAGCACGTCGGTATAGCCGATCGGGAGGTCGATCGACTTGGCCTGATCCTGCGCTGTCGCGTTCCCGAAGATATCGAGAAAACCGACCTTGAGCGTTGCTTCGGCAAGCGTGCTTCCGGCGTTGATCCCGCGATAGGGGTCCGCGGCCGGGAGCGGCAGCCCCGACACGGGGGGCGCGCTCGAAACCGGCCCCATCTGCGCGACGGGGAATGCCTGGCTGTAGCTCCAGCGCGTCGGCTCCGGATCCTCATAGAGCGCGCCGCGCGCCCGCGCCCGGCGGGCGAGCCGCTGGCGCGCCGCCGCAGTCAATTCCGGATCGTCCTTCGCTTCGGGGGTGACCGGCATACCGGGCCGGTCCGCGTAGAAGGTCGCGCCGGGCTGGCCGACGCCGAAACTTGCCATGGAGAAAAGCTGCAGCGTCCGATCGGCGGCCGTAGCCGGATCGGTCGGCGCCATCGGGATCACCATGCTCATGCCCGCATTGCCCGGCGGCACTGTGGCGATGCGCGTCATGTCGCTGCCGTCGGCGGCTTCGAGATAGACGGTCGAGGCCGAGGCATCGAGGCCGGGGCCGATCAGCGCGCAGGTGTTGAATGGGAGAAGCGACCGCCCCGCCGGCGCCGATCCCTGTTGCGCGCCGGCGATGGCGAGGAAGTAGATCAGCGCCTCGCCATTGCCGGTGAAGATGGTCGCCGGAAGCCCGCCGCCGCTGGCGTCCTGCAGCGTCAGATAATAGCCGGCTCCGCCGACCGAGACGCCTTCCCAGAGCAGCTTGAGGAACCCCGGTATGTCGTCGAGCGCGGCTGCATAGACCGGCTGGGCGTCACGCGGCGCAGTCGCCTGGGCGCGGAGCTGCGGATGCACGTCCGCCAGTCCCGGCACCGTCTGGGTGGAAAGGTTGGTCTTCACGATCGCCGACACCGCATCGTCGAGCGCGACCTGGGCGAGGCCCTGGATATTGGCGGCCGCGGGATCGGGCGAGACGAACAGCGAAAGCGTTGGCGCAGGGCTGTCATTCTCCGCGAGATATTGCCACAGGTGCAGCAGCGTCTGACGCTGGACATCGTCGGTGCCGAGCAGCTGGTAGAGCGTCCGCGAGCCCGGCAGGGTCTTGACCTTGACCGAGAACAACGTGCCGTAGCTCGACGAGAGCAGCGTCTCGGGCTCGCTGCCCGCCACCCCTTCCGGCGCCGACTTTACGAGCTCATAGGGCGTCGATGCGCCGGCAAGCGCAAGTGCCTGCACGGTCGCCGAGAAGGGCCAGAGGCTGGGGTTGCCGGTCTTGGGGGTGGTGCCCGTGGCAGGGATGGCGAGCGGCGAGGTCACCTGCAGCTCGATCCGGTTCGAAAGGCCGTGGGTCACCGGCACCTCGGCCGTAAGCGGCAGCGCAGCCGGGCCGGCGAACGGTGCAATGGTCATCGCCGCCGCAGGATACTGGTTGCCCAGTTCGGTCTGCGTGTAGGTGAAATCGAGCTGCGAAACGCTGTCGAGCTGAAGGATCGCACCCGCCTTCGGCGCTGCTGCGGCGTTGCGCGTCAGGCGGCGATTGCTCGACAGCGCGGCGGGCGCCCGGGCGGCGAGCGCGTCTCGGCTCTCGCCCGTATCGGCGGAGGTGCTGTCGACGAGCCCGATCCAGCCATAGCCCGTGTCGAGCGTTGCGGCGATCGTGATCGCCGGGGTGGTGCCGGTACCCGGTGGCGGCCCGGTGAACTGCTGGCCCGCAAGCGCAGCCATCGCCGTCATCGGGCCAGTCGCACGCGGCGGATCGCCATTTTTTTCCGTAACCGGTGCAGGCAGACGCAGCCCGGCCATGAGCTGACGGCTGCTCTGCGCGCTGATGTCAGTGAAGCTCTTGCCGGCGAGGATCAGCGAAACAAGGACGTCGACTTCGACGACCGGCACGTCGGTAACCACCCAGGCGGGCTCGTCGTCGGCGAGTACCGGCACCAGATCGTCCGTAGCCAGTTGTCCGGCAAGTTCGGCGATGTCGAGCGCGAGCGCCTGCGACACCGAATTGAAGCTGGGATAGACATTGGTGTCGAGCGTGAACCCGTCGATACCCAGCGCCGCGTGGACCGCGAGCAGATCGGGTGCGGTGGCAATCCAGCCGATCAGTCCGGCGGCGTCGGGCGTCCCCTGCCCGCCGAAAATGTAGCTGCGGCGGGCAAGATGATCGAGGCTTTCGCCCGGCAGAATCGTCACGACGGTGGGAACCAGCGCGGGCGCCGCGGCGCCGCCCGATCCTGCAGTGAAGGCGGCGACCATCGCATCGCGATAGGTGGCCCAGCCCGGCACCGTCGCGGCCGTCCCGGACGCGTAGTTCTGCGCGAGATCGGCCATGGCGGCGATGGCGTTGACGCTGTCGCCGACCTGGCTGGTATAATTGGCCTGGGCCGGTTCGGTGAGATCGCCGAGCGCGACCGGCAGCTTCAGCCCTATCCCCGGCGCGATCGGATCGCCGGGCTGCTGATCGCTCAGGGCCTGCGCATTCCAGTGCAGGATCAGATCGACATACCATTGCCGGTCGGGCAGCGTGCGCGTCTCCTGGAAGCGCGCGAAGAAGAAGGCGGCGGACTGGAGCGCGCTGAACCCGGCGGGCGCGGTATAGTGCGTCGCCGGCGCAGTGAAGACCGCATCGGTACGCAGCAAGGCCGGATTGGCGGCAAGCGTCGGGTCGGACAGCAGGCTGGTCGGACCGGCTAGGCCGAAGCTGGTCGCGATCCCCGACAGCGTATCCCCGGCGCGGACCTGATAGGCGATGTGATCGACGGTGTATCGACCGGGCACCAGCGTGCGGTCGGCATTGTCGAGCGCGATCGCTTCAGGCGCCACACCCAGAACGATGTCGATTTCCGTTCCAGCCGCAGTCGTGCTCAAAAGCGTGGCCAGACCGTCGTTGAGATAGAGCAGATCCTCCGTGGTCACGCCGAGCGCCAGCGCCACCGAATCCACGGTATCGCCGTCGCGCACGGCATAGGGGACATCGGTGCTCGTAAAGGTGCCGGCGATCGCATCGAGGCTGGTCACCGCCGCGGGGCGCACGTCCCAGCGTGCAAGCTGCTTCTGCGCCTCATCCACGGCCGAGCGCGTCAGCATCAGGCACCAGTCCGAGAACATGTGGCTGGCGAAGGATAGCGTGGCTGCCGCCTCGTTCGGCCCGGCGCTGGATTGTGCCGCGGTCGGCGTGAAGCGCTGCTGATAGGCGGCGACGTCGGCGATATAGTCCGGGCCGATCATGTTGAAGGTGGCGAGATCGACCGAACCCGACACGTCGCCGCTCCACGCGAAGCCGAACACCGGCGGCACGGCCACCGGCATGGCGCTCAGATCGGAGGACTGCCGGTCCGGCTGGCCGCCAACCGTCAGGCGGACATTCGTTTCGAGGAAGCTGTCGAGCGTGGAGAAGGTGAAGGCCGTGCGCGTCGCGGGGTCGCCCGCCGCCATCTCATCCGCGAGATAGGAAAGCTGTCCGGCGGTCACGTCGGCTTCCGCCGTACCGCCCTTGGGATTGGTTACCGCATAGATTGCCCAGCGCAGGAACGTCTCGATCAGCTCGGCCGCGGGCATCTCGTCCACACTCTCGGCATGCGCGCTGGTGTCGGTGTGGCGCCGATAGCTGTCCGCAATGCTCTCCGGATCGGTGACGGTCCCGGTCTCGGCCCAGAGTTGCATGACGATCTTGTAGGACGGGGTCGTCGCTGCAGGTGCCGACGACCAGCCGAGCGCGACATCGTCGCAGCTGAAGGCCGGGAGCAGGATCAGCGGGATCTGGCGCGGGGAATCCTCGCCGAAGACCTTGAAATCGGGATCCCAGTTGAGCGTCTCGCCAACGCCCTGCACGGCTGCCATCCGCGTGCCGGTCCTGCCGCGCCGGTCCCTGGCCCTGTCCATCATCAGGCTGCGCGGTGTCGCCGGCGCGGGGATCAGGCCCGCCTCATGCAGTTTGCGCAGATGCGCGCTGCGCAGCACCGCCCTGCGCACATCGCGACGGGCGCGGTTCAGGCGATAGAGGCTAGCGGACGAGCCCGGCGACGCGACGGTCCCGCGCGGCGCGGTCAGACTCTGCCCCTGGTTGCCTGCGCTGTTCGCCGGCGCCAGGATCCACGGCGTGGTCGATTTGCTCCCGATGGTGAAGTCGAACGACACCGTCACGTGGAAGCTGAAATGGATCTTGATGAAGAGGATCTTCACTGTCGCGCGCGCAGTGACGTCGACCTCCATCTCGACCAGGGTCGGCTGGTGCGATTCGAGCGTGAGCGTCACCGTCGCCGACGCCTCCAGCGTCACGTTCACCTTGATGACGACAAAATCGACCTGGCCATAGATCTTGCCGTGAAGCCCGGCGATGCCGCGCACCCAATAATAGAGTGCCGTGTCCGCGCCGGCGTTGCTCGGCAGGAAGCGCGCGAAGACCCCCTCGAAGATGACCTGCAGTTCGATGAACGCACCTGCGCTCAGGACGCCGACGCTGAAATCCTTGCCCACACCGACGGCAAGACCGATGCCGAGTTCGATAACCGGCGCAAAGAAGCCGTTGGTAATCGCCGGCACCCGGCTGGAGCTGTTGCCGTCGAGAAGCCCGAAATAGATGCCGCCGCGGCCGATGAAGGGGAACACCTCGACACTGAACGATCGGGTGAAATCGCGATTATAGGGAAAGCCCAGATCGACCTTGAAATTGCCGTTGGTGTAAACTTCGACCACCACGACGCCGAGGGTGATCGACACCTCGCCGAATTCGAGATGGCGGAACGCTTCGGGCAGTTGCAGTTCGACGCGGAACATGCCGAGCGAGTCGGTGATCTTCTTGTAGAGAATCTCGAAGTAGAGGCCGGCAAGCGAGCCGGCATCCGGCCCGCCGAGCGAGATCGACAGGCCGTACAACCGCGGATCGTTGAAGATCAGCCCCAGGTCGATCACCCCGGCGATACCGATATCGAGCCCGATCAACCATTGGCTGTCGGCGTCGAAGGATACGCCGTTCGCGCCCGGCTGCCCGATCGGCGACTGATCGGGCGATACCGGCTTCATCGCATGCTCCATCTGCAGGAGCACGGCGCGGACAGTATCCAGATCCTCGATATTGTTGACCTTCACATGCTGGCCGAACGCCAGGTAGCGCAGGTCGATCACGGCAGTGTTGGCCGGCACCAGATCGGGCGGACTGTCGTTGATCACGTCCCAGTCGAGCGCATCGTCACCGGTATAGTCCTGGCCCAGCGCGGCGCCCTCTAGGATCAGGTTGACGCTGCCCTCACCCTGCTTGCGACTGTATTTCACGCCGATCTTGTCGACACGGAAGATCGTCAGATCGACGTTCACGTCATAAGTCAGCGCGATCGTCTGCTCCGTAGGATCGAGCGTGAGCGCGAAACGCGACAGATCGACCTGATTGAGCAGATCCCAGGGCGGGGGCAAATGATAGCCGAGCGTCGGAGCGGCAAGGTTGACGAGATATTCGAGAATCTCTCCGAGCGTGATCGAGCTCAGCTGGAGCGTGATGATCTGATGGCGCCCCTCACCTTCGCCGATCCAGGCGGTCTGGGCCTGCAGGTAATTGTCACCGAACAGGACGCGGAAGGTATAGGTCGGGAACTCGACGCCGATGTCGCGCGAGGCGTAGAGACCGAACCGGTTGATATCGAAGCTGCCCGCCAGATAGCCGGTCGGGCTCGTGTTGCTGTCCGGACGCGAGATCGCGGCAGAAGCCCGCGCCGAAACCGTCAGCGGCGTGCCGAATGGCGCGAACTGCCAACGTGCCAGGATCGATCCCTCGACACTGTAGGACTTGCTCGTCGACCCGAACGAGATCGCCATCGTCTCGACGTTCAGCGTCGGGAGATTGTCCGGCGGGTTATCGGTCAGCAGATTCGCGACCAGCGTCACCAGCTCGAGCGGCGCGTTCTGGTTCAACACCCCCCGGAAGGTCCATTCACTACCGCGGCCCGAAGGCGGGTAGCTGGCGCTGACGGTGAATTGCGGCTGCGCTACGCCGCTGCCCCCGCCTGTCAGCTGCAGCGTGCCCGCAATCGACCCGCCCACCGCGGCCTGCCGCACATCGATGTTGAAGCGCAGTCCGATCAGGTCGAGGCTCACCGAGTTGGTGAACGGGATCGACCAGTTCATCGCAACGACGGCTTCGGCCTGGAAGGTCAGGCGAAGCGGATCGGCCAGGAACGAAAACGCGGTGATCCGCATATCGTCCGGCGTCGGCGGACCGGGGTTGCCGAAGAACTGGTTGAAGGCATAGCCGATCGGGATCTGGTCATTGGTGCGCAGCCGCCCTTCCAGCATGAAGGAAGGGATGTAGCCCGCCAGGTCCACGGTGAAGCTGTCCACCTCGTTCGGCCCGTCGACCGGGTCCTCGTCCGCCGCGAGCACCGTCACCGCACGCGCATCGCCCATCGCCGGATTCGGCCCCGACAGCAGGGGCAGGTTCCGACCCGAGGGCCGCACCGCAGCCTCCCCGTCCGGAACGCCGACACTGAGCCCGCCAAACACGGTTCCGAAGGTGAACATCTCGGGCTTGTTGTCCGCGCCGATCATCCAGCCGATATCCCAGCGCATGCCCGTGTCGATCACACGCACAAAGGGAATGGGCGGGTTCCAGACCCGATCGGACTTGAGCGTCACGCCGATATGCGAGACGTCGAAGGCGAGCGCACCGAGTCCGTCCAGAAGGCTGCCCTGATAGGCCGGCAGCCAGATTTCGATAGACGAGAGGTAGAAGGCGTTGAAGGTATCGAGCGTGTCGGGGGAGATGAGCTGCTCGACTGTCAGCCCGAGCAGCGCCGCGACATTCTCGATCTGGTCGCCGATGCGGATCGTATCCGGATCCGCTTCGACCAGCAGCCGCCAGGTCGACTGCACCGTCATGATCGCAACGATCAGGCGCAGCCGGTGATCTGCATCGAACTGCACCACGCCGGCCAGACTGAGGATCGAGACGGCGGTATAGCCGTAATTGTCGGCATCGAATCCGGTCTGGATCTCGATCTCGAAGCCCAGGTCGAACAGGGTCGTGTCGCCGAACGGCAGCGTGCTGCCGCCGACGGTCGCCAGCATCTCCAGATCGGGGGGCAGGTCGTAGCTGGCGGGCAAGGTCAGCGTGCCGCTCGCCACCAGCGGCCAGCGGCCCGGGAACAAACCGGCATAGGCGGGCAAGGCAAAGACCCCCGACTGGGGCAGGCTGCCGGAAAGCGTGGCGCTGGCGGCGGCAACCGAGGTGGCGGTGAGCGCCGCGTCGAGCAGCGGCAGACCGATCAGGAAAGACGGTGCCAGCTCGACCGTCTGCCCGTCCTGTGCGATCTGCTGGCAGTCGGGCAGGTTGGCGAAGGTATCGGAAAAATGCCAGTTCTGCGGCGGTAGCAGCAAGCTCAGCGTGAACACCGCATTGCCGCTCTGGTCGAGCGTCACGGTGAGCCTCACGCCCACATCGACCATATGGCTGCCCGCCGCCTCCGCGCCCGGCAAACCGTATCGGGCGGTGCCGCGTAGCAGCACCTGATTGACCGGCTGGGTCAGGACCACACTGGCCACGACGAAATGCGTCTTGAGCTGCAGCAGGTCGAGCGCCGCAGTCATCGAAGCAAGCGTTCCGGTGGCGGCAGTCACCAGATCGATAGAGTCATCGACGATGTCGCCGCGCAGTGCCTGAAAGATCTGGTCGAGCGTCATGGCGCGCCCCCTCGCGATCGAAGCCCGCGCTCAGACATCGATCTGCCTCAGCCGGCGCAGCGGCCGGACATGCAGGGAGTGCTCGCCGCCCGCATGCAGCTCGGCAATGCGGGCAGGCGGGCGTAATGCCATCGTCCGGCTGGGTGTGGTGTCGAGCGCCGCGGGGGCATCGGCAACGGGTCGCGTTTTCGCTGCCGCGCCCCGATCCTTCGTCATTCTCATGACCGGAACCGCGACGAAATCGTCGCCGTCCTTGCGGTTCACGAGCCGTTCGAGATCGGTGTTCCCGGTCGAGGCGACGCTCGTATAGCGCCAGGCAACGGCGAAAGGCGGGCTGGTGGCGGCACCCGATTTCGGGATGCTCGTTACCTTGCCCGGATCGGGCGGAAACGTCGCCGTCTCGTTCTTTGCAGGATCATAAGCCTGGGGACGGACATAATAGCGATTGGTGAAAATGGCGTGTTGGGTTGCAAAGGTCCACCAGTCGTCAAAGGGAGGCAGATCCTCGGTCCGCTTCTTTTTCTTCTTCGATTTGGGGTCGATCTCCTCAAGGACGATATTGAAATCGTCCTCTTCCATGAAATAGGCATTGTAGAGATGCTGGTTCCCGGTCAGCACCGGGTCGTCATACCATGACGTCGTGTCCACATAGTCCCAGAAATAGCTCATCACGAACGCCGAGGGATGGCGGAAGCTGCCGACATCCTCGGCGCTGGTGTGGATCGTCCGCGGCGCGACGCTGGCGGCGAACGCGTCGATGACCTTCTTGGCGGCATCGGGAACGCGCTCCTTCTCCCTCTGGCGCTTGGTGCGGCTCGCGGTGAGGCCGAAGGTCGTGGGCTCACTGGAATGGTGCGGCATCGTCATCGCCGCGACATTGGCAAACTTAACCGATTGATTCTTTATGATATAGTTGGCTTGCGCAATCGTTGCGCCGGTCGCGTCGCCAGTTATCACATACTCCCAGTCATCGAACGCGACGACAAAGATGAGGGAATAGGTGTTCAGCGAGTAGCTATCCGTTCGCCACTGCTTGTCGCCGATCTTCTTTCTTACCGTACGCGGCTCGCTCGAAACATGATTTCCGACAAGAAGGCGTATTTCGACCTCGTCCTTCGCGAACATCGGCACCGTTCCATAGAAGGACGAGTTGTTCGACGGCAGCGGCTGGGGCTTGGTCGTCCCCTTGGGCTGATAGGCTTCGATCGAGGTGAGGACGTTGGTGCCGCTGTGCTTGGCGTAGAGGACGCGCGGGCCGCCATAGATGACGCTGCCGATCTCCAGGATCGGCTTCTTCGGCTTCTTGGTACCGGGCGGATCGAAGAAGGCGAGAAGATCCTGCACCAGATTGATGTGATCGCTGTCGCTGTGGGACAGCGAGAAGAAGTCGATCCGCGGTTTGGTCATCGACGTGAGCTGCTTCACGAGATAGTCGACCGACGGGCCGCCGGCCTCGTCCTTGGCACGTTCCGAACCGAGATCGAGAAGCGCGGTCGCGGTGATCTTGGTGCCCGTATAGATCTCGACAAAGGTACCCGAGCCCTGACCCACGTCGAGCATGGTCACTGCGATCTTGCTGGCCTTGGTCATTGTGGTACCCCTCGGGAGCGCCGTCCCGACCGCGCGTTGCGGAGTTGGCGGAGCTTCTCCTGCCGGCGCAGCGGCGGCGGGGCCGGTTCCACCTCGCCACCCGCGGGCGCCGCCAGCCGAACCCGGCCCGGTCTTGCCTGCGCCTTCTCTTCCTCCTTCGTGTCCTTGGCATAGGCGGCATACCAGCCCAGCTTGCTGCTGCCGCTCTGGTCGGGATTGCCGAACAGGACGATGTCGTTGTTGCCGGGCGGGAAATTGAGCAACCCGAGGACCGAAAGCGTGAACTGGTGCAGGCGCAGCAGATAGACCAGGGCGTCGTTCTCATCGATATAGGTGAGAAACTGAAAGTTGCGGAAGCCGAGACTCAGAACGCCCTGCAACGGCCATTGCACGCCCTCGGCCGGGCCGGTGTCGATCTTGAGGCCGAGATATTGCGGCGGCGTCGACTTCGGCTCCGCTCCCGGCTGCCAGGCAGCAAGTACTTCCACGCCGATACCGACACTGCCAAGCAGCGCCCCCAACGTACCGAGGTCGAGCGTGAAGCGCAGCCCGTACCANGGCGCGGCAAGCGGCGTCTGCTCAAGTGGCGCGGAGACCGAGGTGAAGCCGACGTCCTCCGGACTGGTGCCCGTTGCCGTGTCCGACTGGCCTTCCTGGTCCTCCGTCGGCAGCACAGCCACGAGCCCGTTCAGCGCCAGCGGGAAATGGCCGACGAGCGACTGTGCCCGCACGCTGCTGTTCGCCAGGTCGAAGGACAGATTGCCTTCGTCCACGCGGAACTGCTTGCTCGCCGCATCGCCACCCAGCGCGAACTGCATCGAGACGACGAGTCCGCTATAGCGCAGGCCCACGGTGGAATCGGTCGGCACACCCTCGGCGACGCGCTCGGGACCGAAGGAATAAAGGTCGAATGCCTGCGGCGCGCCGAACTGCAGCGTGCCCGAAAGCGTGAAATCGGTGACGAGCTGGCCGGCGGTGCTACCGGCACTGCGGGTCTGCAGCGCTACGGTGGAGACGTCGATCGTCGACAGTACCGACGCGCGGGTGCCATAGCTGTTCAGGCCCTCGAGCACGAAGCTGTAGACCGCAACCGTTCCCACGCGTTGATAGCCACCGTCGAGCACCAGGTTGTTGCCGTGCTCGGTCTGCGCTTTGGTCAGGAAATCCGAAAAGAGCCGGTTCGCCAGCAGCTCGGCCTTCGCGGAGAAATCGGTCAGCGCCGAATTGGCGAAGCTGGCGCGCAGCTGCAGCGTCTTGAAGTCGAACGCAACGGTCTCCTCGCTGTAGAGGTCGACCGGGTCGTTATAGTCGATAAGGCCGAAGGCGGCTGTATTCTGAAGCGTCGGCTGAGTGCCGGCGACCACGAACGGCGTCTGGGACAGGCCGAGATGGTGCGCATAGAAGCGCTCGGTATCGATGCCTGCGGTCAGGAACAGCAGGTCGGCGGGCATCTCGGCGATGTCGACCGGTGCGTTCAGGAACAGGAAGCCGTTCCAGGCCGAATTGTCGACAACATCGTCGAAAAAGCGCCGATAGGGTGAGCCGGCCTCGGCCGTCGCCGCACTGGCGAAGATGTCGAGGATCAGCCGCTGCGTCTGGCCGATCGTCCCGCCGGCGATCGGCGGCACCGCGACCTCGGGCCACAGCCAGCTGCTGCTGTCGGCAACGAGGTCCGACAGCGACCGGCTGCAGAACTTGGCCAGCATCATGGTGGGGCTGTTCACCGTCGCCTCGAGCTCGCCGTTCGGTCCACCCTCGTCGAGCCCGAGCCGCCAGGGCCGCCACGCACGCGGCGAAACCTGGAAGGTCCAGCCGTCCATCTGCGCCTGCAACAGCCCGGCCATGGCAAGATAGACCGGCAGATAGGTTGGCGTGGCCGCCTTTCCGATACAGGCGACGAAATCGGCTTCGGTGTCGAAAGGCTGGCTCTTGCCGCTGAGCGCCGCATAGACAGCGGTGACGATGGATTGCGGCACGCCCTTTGCCAGCAGCAAAGCCGTGTTCAGCGCGGTTTCCAGCAATTCGTAGCGGACCGAGGTCGCCTGCATCAGCACATCGGGGTTCGCCGCGACGAAGAACAGCTGGTTGCTCTGAAGCGCCGACTTGAAATTGCCGGCGACCACCGTGAAGTCGAGGCGCGGATAATCGGTGTTCGGCATATTGGCGATGTAGACGCCGTCATAGTCCTGATAGTCCGGGGTCAACTCGACGACCAGGCCCTGGGGGGTCACCCCCAGCGGATCGGCTTCGTCCCGGACCCGCCGGAGCGGGCCGAACGAAGGCGGTGCCTTCCCCGCCGCAAGTGCGTGACGTGCCTTGGCGCGCTCGCCATAATGGGTATCGATCTGGAAATGGCGGTAGGGCGCGATGCTCGCATTCTCCAGTTCCTCGGCAAGGGCGGTGCTGCCGCTGCTCAGCCCCGCATAGGCCCCGAACGGAAATACCGGCGGCGTCCCCGACGCGGTCAGCGTCGCCGCCGGCATCGGGTTGAAATCGAGGAAGTTCGCGGCGATCTGGCTCTTGCTCGAGAAGATCGGCGCCTGGCGCGGCTGCGCGAAATAGACGGCGGCACTGACGCTCCCAACCGGCAGGATCGCAGCGTGCGAGGTGGTGGCAGTATCGTTCAGCGCCTCTGCGACCGTCGGCGCGTCGGGCGCCCCGTCCCCGGCGGGGATGGCGAAGGCCGGATGATCGCCCGCAAATACGATCTGGTGGCTGTCGGCAGAGATCTCGACATATTCGAGCCCCGAAAGGCCGGTGAGCAGCTGATAGGGGGCGGCGGACCCGCCCTCGGGCGGAACCACGCCGATCTGGAACGCGCCATCGGGACTGAGATGATAAAGGATACCGTCGTCGCGGCTGCTTCCTTGAACCGGCGCGGCGCCGAAGACGAATCGTGCATCGGGCGCGCCCCCGGCGGCGGCGAGAGGAGTCAGCGTGACCGGATAGCCCAGCGTCGTGCGAAGAAAGGAGGCGAGCGCGGGCGTCTCATCCCCGATCTCGGGCGCCAGCGAAACATGGGTACGCGCACCGGCCAGCGGGTTGAGCGGGTCAAAGGCGAGCGCAGCGGAAATCGCCGTCGGCTGGCCGTCGAACACGCTCTGGAACAGCAGCCGCGTCGCATTCTGCACTGCGATCTGTTGCGGCGTCGCCTCGCTGTCGAGCGCGAGCGGCGGAGCGGCGTAGCAAAGGCCGATCCCGAACTGGTTCCAGATCGATTCCGCATTCTGGCCGACCGACGCCGCCGGGACGGTGAACTGGCCGGTCAGGCTGGCAACGGCCGCGCCATCGAACGGCATCGCGAGCGTATCCGCCGTGAACGCAGCATCGCCGTAAGGCCCGAGGAACGCGCCCCCGCCCGCAAAGGCGATACCGCCCCCGGCATTGTCCGCAATCTGGGCCAGCGCACCGAGGCCGGCGATCTCCAGCCCGTAATAGCCGAGCCGGAAGCCGGTCGCCCTGATCGTGCGCCACGTGATGGTGGCACCGGAGCCCTGGGCCTGAGCCTGAAGCACAGTAAGGCGCCACTGGATCATCGGCGCATCGGGATTCTCGATCCAGAGCAGCCGCAATTGTTCGGGCGGCGCGAGGTTGGGGCGCAGTGCATCGAACCCGCTGAGGAACACCGCCCAGTCCGCGGGCGTCGTACCCAGCACCAGATAGGTACCGCCCTTGTCTTGCCAAATCTGCGTCGTCGAGAGCGTGCCCGACAGGGACGAGCCGGGCGCGGCGCAATAGCCGGCCCAAAAGCCAGGCACGCCGGCCTGCGCGCTGGTGGACAGCGCGAAGATCCGGCTGCCTGCCTGCTGCTCGAAGACCGGAACCGAGGGCAAGGGATCAGAACCCAGCGGTCAGGATCTGGTCGCCCGCGAGCAATGGCAGCGAGTAACCGTCCAGCCCGCTGCCCGCTGTGTAGACCACCCCACCCTGCCAATCGAGCATCACCTCCAGCTGCGCCGCGAGGCTGCCCGCCGCTGACGTGGCGGTCTGGCCTGGGCCACTCGCGCGCAGAAGACGCAGACCGCCGCTCCGGCCTGCCGCGTTCGGCCTTCGCTGGAGTTGCTCGAGCAGATTACCGAGACTCGTTCCGACCGGAACCAGCCGCTCGCCGCCGTCGACACGCACCCGGATCATCGCTTCCAATGTGCTTCGCCCCCGGAAATAGGCGGTGGCATATTGCTGTGGATTGGGGGTCGCGCCGTTGATCGCGGTAAAGCTCGCCGCCGCAACGATGGCGAAGTTGAGGTTGGTCTGGTTGGCGTTGGTCGTGCTGCTTGGCGAGAGCAAGGTGGCTGGCACGAACGCGCGGAAATAGGGCTGCTGGAACTGCGGATAGTAAAGGTCTGCCGCCGCCGCCACGCCCGACTGGCCCATGCCCGTTGTGCTCTTGAACGGTGCCGGGACCTGCAGCGCGTTGTGCGAGGCCAGCTGGTTCAGGAACCCGTCGAAACCGACACGCCAGGCACCATTTGTGTGATAGCTGCCAACCTCGAAGTCGAACACCGTGGCGCCGGCATAGCCGTTGAGCCATGTCGGCAGCGACTGCTCGTTGATGCTGACATAGTCGCTGAGCACGACGCGCAGCACCATTCCCGGACGCAGGTCGACATAAGCGCTGCCCGCGCTGGTCGAGAGCGACAGCCCATAATTATAGTAGAGCTGCTCGTCGAAGGTCTGGGGCATCATCCGCCCGATCGCATTCTGCACCAGGTAGATGCCGTAAGGACTGGCCCCCGCCAGCCCCGTCCCCGGCGCTTCCAGGCTGGTGAGCAGCTGGACATAGTCCGTCTGCAGCGCCGGACGGACCGAGGTGGTGTCGAAGCTCCATACCGCCGTGTCGGCCGCGATGGTCAGCTTGTACGGCAGATCGGCGTCGCCCGATGCCGCGACCGTGAACGGCCCGCTGACGATCGGATTCGGGCCGAGCGCGTCCGTCGTCAGGCCGAGTTGCGGAAGATAGAGGGTGATCGCCTCCGCAGGCGGGTTGGCCGCATCGCTGCCCAGATTGGCTTGCGCCGTCGCCGGATAGGCATAGGGCGTCGCGCTCGCCGCCGGCTGCTGGCTCAGGAAAAAGGCCGGGGCGAACAACGGTATCGTATTGGCCGAAAGACCGACCCCCTCGGCGGTGACCGGCTGGACATAGACCGAATAGGTCTTGGCCGGATCCGCCGCGAAAGCGAGCGAGCCCGCCGTCCCGTTGACGGTCACGCTGGCAGCGGCGGTCGCGGTGGCAGCATTGTCGTAGATCGACAGAATATGGGCGTCCGCGCTGCCATGCGCCTCCCAGCTGGCGGTTACCGCGATCCCGTCATAGCGTGCAGCCGCCAGCGTATCCGCCGCGGTCGGGACCGCGACCGCGGCGCTGTACGGACCGGTCACGATCACGCCGTTGGCGGTCTGCGTCGAGGCGACCTGATAGCGCAGCCCGGCATCGACCCCGGCCGCGCTGGTCAGCGTGTAGCTTGTCGTGCTGCTCGACTGGCTCGTGCCGTCGGAGAATTGCAGCGCGTAGCTGATGCCGGTTCCGGCATCCGCCCAGTTCAACGTGGCCAGTCCGGTCGCGGGGTTGGTCGCCGCCGCCGCGATGCGCGGCGCGGCGAGGATCGCGGTCGCCTGCTGGCCGGCCGCCATCGACCGGTCGGCAATGACACGCACCGGCCCCAAGAGCAGATCGACCATGGCAACCGCGCTGCCGCCAGCCGGCACCGAAAGGCCCGCCAGCGGCACGGCTGCGGCGGTGCCGCCGGTCGGCGCCTGGACTTCCTGATGCAGGA
>FUFK010896273.1_pt1 | contig 23072 bp, 29 predicted proteins | sample 1021851 | NCBI WGS metagenome assembly FUFK01 (sample SAMEA51879418, study PRJEB19060) | metagenome | reverse complement strand
GGTTATACTGAGCTATAGCTGAGCCAAAATAATGCTTAAAAAACTCATCATTTGAAGTTGCTATTAATTCTCCATCATTATACCAATGATGACTACCAAATACAAACTGTGTAGAATAACCAAAATCTTCTGCTAATTCTTGAAAAGCACTTTCTCCACTTACCCAAAAATCCTCAATAGGTGTTATACCATATACAGGGTGGTTTCTAACTACACCACCAATAGTAAAATCAAATGCTCCTTTGTTAATTCTAAATCTTGCATCTAATGAAGCGTATTCTAAATCTCTACTCTCATCATCTTTTATTTGTATTTTAGTAACAAAACTACTACCTAAGTATCTAAGCCAAAAATCTCTATTAGTATATGTTTCAGAACGATTGCGAATAAAAGAATAATTAAACAAATACTCCCAACCATTATTATTACCAATGGTAGTACGGTCAGCAATACTTGCTTCATTACCTGTATACCAAGTTTCCATTTTCTGTTGATAATTAAATCTAGCCACTTTACGGATTCCGATTTGGAAATTATAATCGTAGGGATTGATTTGAGTTGTTTCTTCATAACCTTTATTTACTGCTATATAGTCTTGATCTTCAATCATACTTGTATTTATACTACCTGATGAATATATAGTAGCATATTTAAAAAATTGTGCTTTACAAGTACCAAGTGCTAATACAAAAACTATTAAAAAAAAGTATATATGTGTTTGATTTATTTTCATATTATAAAACTTTTGTATAAGCATAGGTTACATAAACATCAGCACTAAAACCACCATTAAAAGCTGCTGATGAAAACATTTCAAAAGGTTTATTTAGTAAAGATGTTTTACAAGTACCTCCTGAACTTGGATTAGCTTGAAAAGAAAATGAAGCGTCAGTAGTTATGTTATTCATAAAACGCCTATAACTTAACCAATAAGTAGTAGCATCAGAGCTATCATAACTAAATAATAAATTTGCTCCTGCTGTATCTGTAGCTGAGGCATAAGTAGTTAAAATTGTAACTTGATATACAGTAATCATATATCCACTTAAAGCTCCTACTAAGGTTTTAGGCGTAGAATCTAAAGCCTGAAATTCTGCATTACTAACAGAAATTTTATCTGTTTGCATTAAGTATTTAAAGTCCATCTTCTTGCTCGTTCCCTGAGCTGACCCAGAGGTATCTGAGCTATCCACAATCATTAAAATATCATTTGTTCCTGCCTGTTGCTCGTAAGCCTGTTTGTCTGTCAGTTTTTGATTTGCCATAACTATCTAAATATTTTTTTAGTTTTTGTTCGTTNTTTTTCCTTTGTTTTTCCTTTTGTTTTGTCTGCATAATTTAGCAACATATCGTTATATCTGCTCCTTGTAAAAAGGACTTTGTTTTGTTACTTANTGGAGCAACATCTAAATTTAANCCTGCATAGTAATTTTCTGAAGTAGGAGTTAAATCAGCTCCTGTATTTGTACTATACTCAGGGAAACTACTTGTATTATTTCTTATGTAGTCTATTAGGCGTTCTCTGTAGAACTCTGCTTGATCCATACTTGCATTAATTAAAGGCTTTAAATCACTATGAGAAACGCTTGAGCCTTGCTCACTTGACATAGTTACTATAGAATTATTAACCATTCTTAGTCTAAGAAATGGTAAACAAGTTGCAAAGGCAAATTGTACCAGGCTCGGTTGAATGTAAGTTTGTAAAAGCGTTAAATATGCCCCTGATAAACTACTACCTTGTATATCAGATATTAATTTATCGTTTAAATCAGTTCCAAGTATAGGCAATATGTACCTATCTTGAGCCATTAGTATATATGGAAGTAGTAAATTATCATCAACGCTACCACCTAATGCTGAATCTTTTTTTAGTCTATCTGTACTTATAAATAATGTGTGTTGTATTGCCATAATTTTTAATTGTATTTACCTCTTGTTGGAGTGTTAATAGGAGCTATAGTTGGAGCAGGAGTTCTTGGCTCTTGATCTTTAATCTTTCTCCAACTTGAAGCAAATCTACCACTATTAACTTCTGACAAAAAGCTATTTCTAAACATATCTAAAGTACCATTAGGAAGATATGTACCACCCTTATAAGTCTTTCCATCTATTGTTACTTGTGTTCCTTTGGGTACTCTTTTTCTTATATAAAACTTTCTAACAAAATAGTGATGACAATATGCCCCACCTTTCCATTGAAAAATATCGTATGTATTTGCTCCATTTATACCAAAACCTTTATTTACTGTTAGATTTTTTGCTTGTTTTAAATTGTTAATTGTATATAGAGTTCCTGCTTTACTTAGCCTTACCATTTGTTTGCAAAAATCTCTACTATTAGCTTTTAAATTTCTAGAATATCTATATAAAACCCTTATCAAACCTGCATTACTATCACTTGTAGGACTATCAGGATTTGATGGTATTCTTCCTGCACTTGCAAACTCATAATGTTTACTTAAATGTTGATTTGTAAAGGCTTGGAATTTCTCCTCTGTTTCTGTGCTACTATCTTCAGCATCTATTTCTCCTAATTCAAACCACTCTTTCTCATCTATTTCTGTACTTTTTAAATTAGATAGTATTACTTTAGCATCATCATCACTTAAATTCTTCTCTACATTCTCTATTTCTTTTACTTTCTTTGCTGCCCAAGTTTGTCCTGCATCTCCACCCCATAACGCCCAAGCTATTCTACCTGCACTTGGGAAACCATCTTCTCCAGGCTCAAAACCCTCTCCACCTTTACTGCTTTTTTCGTGTCTTGCAAAAAAACTATTCATTCTTTTTATAGTATCTAAGCTAAGATTATCTCCATTTGATATATTTCTAGCTCTTGCTACACCTACTTCAGTTCCACCTCTACCATACTCTTTACGCCATTCTAAGCCTTTTTTAGCTTCTGCTATCATTCCTTTAGTTGGTTTAGTATCTATATCATCTAATGCTTTAAATTCTTTCTTTACAGGCTCTCCTGTGTCTATTCCCTCTTTCTCTTGTTCATCTTCATCTTTTTTAGCTATTGTTTCAATATCAATAAAATCAGCAGGTTTAAGAGATTTAAAGTACAAATCAAGGTTTATATCACAAATATCAAAAATAGGCTGTAAACCCCCTAAAAGTGTGTTTTGGAAAGGTTTTATTACAGTATTGTTAAATAAGCTGTAAGAATCTCTTAACTCATCAGCATTATTACCAAAGCCACTACCATCTCCTTTTACTCCAAATAGCAAAGGACTTGTAACCCTGTGTCCTGTGAGTACCTTTCTAGTAGTTTCTGTAGATAAGAATTGGTAGCTATCAGAATTGTCATTAGCATTGATAGGAACTATCTCAGGAGCTGTATCTTTTCCATCATTAAAAGTAATTAAGATCTTACCTGCATTACCACTACCACCAAATTTAGCGTTTATTTGTCTTTCTATAGTTCTTCTTTCTTCTCTTGTAGGTACTCCATTAGCGAAGTTTACTGCCATACTTGGAAACATACCTGACTTTATATTAGATAAGTGAAATTGTGCTATTTCCATATCTAATTGTATGTAAGAAGTAGAGCCTTGATAATCAGGTAAAGAATAATAATGACTACCAGGAGAATAATCTTTGATACATAATACTTGACTTGCACTTGTTCTGTCCTTTTCATCAAACGCTTTATATGTTCTTGGTTTGTGCTTTCTAGTATTATTCCAATCTGCTGAATAGTAATATTCATTTACTCTACCATAAGAATCAGCTTTTCCACTTCTTATATATTGTGCAGGTATATGATACATTTCTACAATCTTAGTTCTAGGCTTGTTCCATATCGTATTTACATAACACATTCCAAACAATTTTAGATCAAAAGCTAAGCACTTTAAAAGGTCTTTTTGTGAATGACCTAGTAAAGATGTAAGCCTTAACCATTGTTCCTTATGTTCTTCGCTATCTTGTTTATCAGTAGCATCTAAACCCTCTCCGTAGATCATAGCTGAAACGCCTTTTATAATAGCATTGTTAATACTACTACCATTGTATAGTTCAAGTAGATATTGAGGGTACATATTATCTGTACCAAATTGTATATAATCTTTATTAGCTGTTTCAGTAACTTCAGGTAAGTTAAATTCTGCTAAATGTATTACTGATATTTCTGTATTATTTTTCTTTTTCATTTTTAGTAATTAGGTTGCCAATTTTGAGTTCCATACTGACTATCTCTATTGTTATTACTACTATAACCTTTTGTACCTATACTTTCAGCTATTAAATCATTGTTTGTATATTCTGTATAATAACTCATAGGATTGTCTGTTTCTATAGAATTATAAGTTGCATCTACTGATGCTTTTAAAACTATATTTATTCCTTGTATTTTAGTTGCAGTAGAAATATTTAAAATATTTGTGTAATTTGAATCTGTATAATATATCTCAATATCATAAGTATCACCCATTGGCAAAACTACACTTCCCATTCTTTTAGATAAATTATTTGTAGTATCATAAGTTGAAATATTACTAGAGTTTGGGTAATAAACTCTTAGTAACAAAGTCCAATATCTATCATTATTTAAAAATGTAGGACTATTGTAATCTTCACTATCTGTTGGTTTAGCTGCAATAGTTCTTATAAAATTAGTTTCTCTACCCCTAATATAAAATAACAAGTTTTTACCACTTAATAAACCTGTATCTATAGCACTTGTGATATTTTCATAAAAATATACATTCTGCAAAGTTGACATTCCACCTGTGTATGTTATATTATAAGTAGCCATTAATCTATAATTGTGTATATTTTATTATAATATTCTTTTACTAATTGAGCTTGTTGTTCTGCATCTTCTACCAAAGCTATTTTTTCTACTAACTCTTGGTAAAGCTCTTTATTAACTTCTACATTTTCTGTTTTAGTTCCCATTAGTCTGTATATTCGTTATAAGGATTAGATTCTATTTTAACTTCTTTTTTTTTCTTTTTTGGTTTAGGAGTATCTTGTTCAAAATACTTCTCTTTTACTTCATCAGATAAATTTTTAACCTGATGAGGTTTTAATTGACCATAAGCCAAATTCATATTTAATGGTTTATAGTCTTTGTATTGATCTTTTACTTTCCAAGCCATAATATTTGTCTTTTATAAGTATATATAAATAGTTGTAATTCGTTTTCAAATGTAAGTTTTGTAAAAAAAACTTTATAAAATATAGTAGAATATAAAATATTTTTTATATATTTAATTATTATTAACTAATACTAAAAGAGAAATGAAAAAAATAAATATAAAATTATCAGAAAAAGAAATTGCAAGTTTAATGCATATTGTCGCTAATCACTACCCTTGTGAAAAATTTGATGATAAAAATAGTCGCGCTTCAATTTTATTTAGCAAATTGAATTTAATGACTCGCTTTGAATGTGATTCAAGTATTATCAATTTATCATTAGAAAAATAAATATTAACTAAACACAATAAAAAAAGGGAGCAATTTAGCTCCCTTTCTTTTTGAGTAACGATTTATTAATACTATCCTGTAGTAATAGTCAAGTCAGCTTCATCAGTTAATCCATCAAATGGATATTTAGCTGTAGCAACTCCTGCTGTAGCATCAAGCCAAATTAATGGGTCTTTTTCTTCTGCTCTTAGTTCTAAAGTAAATCCTGACATATCTCCTTTAGCAGCTCCTGTAACAGCAGTACCACCTGAGATATCACACCCATTATCCATACCTAATAAGAATACATTATCATTATTATCAAGTACAAATATTTGAGAGCGATTGTAAGAGATTAACTTTAACTCATTTGACTGTGCTACTGTTAATTTTTGTAGCGTAAGAGATAAAGTTTGTTCAAAGAAAGTAGTTCCTGTTGCAGGGTCGCTATTAATATTAACAGTCATTGAAGATAGGTTAGGTCTTAGGTCATACTGAAATACAGTAACAGCTCCACCATCAGCTATATCCCAATTTGCAAATCCTGCTGTGTCCATTACATTAGTGTCTGTGCCATCAAAAGTAGCTTTAGCTCTAATGTCAGAACAATAAGACTTTACAAAAAAGATTTTCTTTAAGCCACCAATCTGATCTTTACAATCAACTGCTAAACCTTTTGTTAAATTACAAGCCATTTTATATAAGTTTTATATTGTTTATAAAAAGGGGGTATATTTCAACCCCCATTAATTAATTAACTATTAAGTCCAAACAGTTGAGCCATACACACCATCTGTAGCAACTGCACATTGTACCCCTACTGCAAAGTTCATAACAATTCTTACATTGTCAGAGCCATCATATTGATAAGTTGGTATTACTCTTGCTTCTGTCCAATCTGTAGCTAAGTTAGTTCCAAATACTAAGTTTTCTCTGTATGTTGCAATGATTACATCATCAAACATTCCAGGACAAACATAGATAGGGAAACCAAAGTAAGTTACACCACTAAAGTCTTGAGCTACACCTGCATTATTGATACCTTGATTACTACCTGCATTAGCTAATGCTTGTAATAAGAAAGCGTAAGTTTTACTGTTCATATAGAATCCAAAACCTGGCTTAGAAGTTAAACCACCAATACCAACTGCTGCATCATATACTGAAGCCATATCAGTTAATATATCTGAAGCAGCTAAAGCGTTAGCAAAATCAACTTCTGTGAAGTCTTTTAATGCTGAAGCATCTGCTCCTGCCTCATCTTGTGTTCCATCATTAGATAAGAAACCAACTCCAAAAGGAGATGAGCCTTTCCATATTGAGTTTTCTAATTGCTCTCCTGCTTTTGCAGCAACTGAAGATAATAAGAAGTCCTCAAATGTTCCTGGTAGGTTTCCGTTTCTATCCATATTTTCGCCAATCCAAGTAGGGAAAACTGTACCTCTACAAATTTCCTCATTTACTTTTAAATCAGTAAGCGTAAGAACTTGCTCTGTAAGAGAAGTATCATTACCTGATGAAAAAGAACAAGCAGCAGCAACTATAGGGTCATTAATTCCTAAGTTAGAAATTACAGCTTTACTATTTAAACCATCTATTGTTCTTACATAGCCTTTAGCAACTGTGTCAGGACTTTTAACTGCAGCAGTTACATAAGGCAACGCTAACTTACCTGCATAAGTATTGTCAGTAACAGTTATATCAAACTGATACTCTTTTGATAAATTATATTTGTTATTTGCCATTTTTTTAAATTTATTTGTTATTAATGTAATATGCTGCTCTTTCCTTAGCAGTCATTCTAGCTAAATCAATTTTTTCTGACTTAGTTTGTGTTTCAGGATTGTGAGTAAAACCCTCAGCTCCTGGAGTTTCTTCTATTTCTGATAACTTAGTTTTTAAGTGTTCTATTTCTTCTACTAAGCTAGTAACCATATCTTTAGACATTTCTACTTTTTCTTCTTCAGAAACTTCTTCTTCAACTGTTTCTTCTGACATTTCCTCTTTGCCTGAAATAGCTTTTTCTAAATCTTCTACTCTTTTTAATAATTCAGCATAAGATTTTTTTAGATCAACTTCTTCAGATTCTGCCATTTCTTCTTTATCCTCATCTTCAGCTTCTACTTCTTCAGCTTCTTTTTCTTCGCCCATATCTAAAATTTTACCATTGTCATCAATAGTAAGTTCAGCTCCATCTTCCATTTTATAAGTACCTGCTGATAAAGGACTAGCCTCGCCATCATCATTTACTACAAAAACTTCAGAGCCAATCATAAATTGCTCATCTTCGGTAGCTACAACTCTGCCATCATCTAATATCATCTCAGCATACATTTTAACTTCCTTAGATTCTTTATTATCAATAGACAATAAAGTTTTGATTTTTTCTAATGTGTCTTTCATTGTAATAGATTTTTATAAGTATATATAATTAATTTAATATTGTTTACAGGACTACCTTTTTACAGTACCCCTTTTTATAGCTGAACATATTTTAGCAGCAGATTTTTCTCCATACTTTTTTTTCATATCAGCAATACATTGTTTCCAGGGATATTTAGCTAATGCCCTTTTCGTAATGTATTCTTTCATTAGCTCAAATTGGTCTTTCTCATCTTGAGCTATAATCATTCTAATTCTATCTAATAAATCTTCATCACTTAGTCTATCTTCTTTTGTATATCTTTTTTTCTTTTTCTTTTTCTTACCCATTTCAGTAGCTTGTGAATGATCTGTACAAGCCATATATCTAATTACACCATTTTCTTTATGTTCGTGATAACCCTCACAGTTTTTAAATAATTTAGCGTACATTTCAGCTTCTTCTTTAGTAGCAAATAAAGGCTCTCCATCTAAAGCTCCTACAACAGCTATTTTGCTTTCTATATCTTCGTATTTTTTCTTTTTAAAATCGTGCATTGTAGCCTCTATCAGTTTGTCTGTAAAGTAACCCTCTATGCTAAATCCTCTTACTTCTTTATTCTTTACTTTTTCCCAAACTTCCTCATTGTCAATTTTCATTTTTACAAACCAAGTACCGATTGGCATTTTATTAAATCCATATTGAGATGATTTATCAAATTTATCATCTTCCTTAATCCAACTCTCTACAACGCTTAAACCATCAATTGGTACTTTGTGTTCATAAGTAGCGTTATTGTTCCTTAAACTGCTCATAAATAGCTCCTGAGCTTGTTTTATAGTATCTTTACTAAAGTAAACTACATACTCCTCATCTAGCTCTTGATCGTATCTAGGTATTTCTTTGTCAGGAATAAGAACTGCTCCTACTAGAGTTTTCTTTTCTTCATCTAATTTTGCTAAGGATAGGAAATTGTCTTTATTGAAGAATACCCAATTTTCCTCTATTGCAGGAAATTCAACAAGGCTTATAGCCTCTACTCCAAATCTTTCAGATTCTTCATCTATGATTAGCTCTACTAATCTTCTTTTTAATTTTTTTTCTGCCATTGTAATAGTATATATTAAAAGTTAATATTTTGTTTATAGGGTAGCTTGTATATCTATATCATTTTGTAAAGCCTGAGCATCACTAATATCTGATTCTACTACATATGCCTGTAAAGGTGGACTATCACTATCTCCTAATGCCCCACCTGGTAAACTTGGTACATCTCCTGACATATTTTCTTTCATAGAAACTAAATCAGATAAACTTCCACCACCATCGCCACCACCACTATCTCCAGGTATTTTAGTTTTTCTTATTTCATTTATGTTCTTAGCTCCCTCTACTCCAATTAAAAAAGCTGAAGCGAGTTTTAAGGGAAATGGTAAAGTTTCATCTCCAAAAACCTGCATTATACCTTTTCTAGTAGATATAATTGCATTAGAAATAGCAAGAGCCTTATATAGTGCTGAGCCTTGTGTAGATAAACTAATAGCTTTTTGTAAGAGCTGTTCTTTTACTTCATCTTTATGCTTTTCTGCATCAATTTCTTTTTGATTAAATAATTTAACTAAATTAAACGTCTGTTGTAAGAAGCTCCTTGTTTTCTGTCTTTCTTCTTCATCATATCTATCGTTAATATCTTGGATAGCTTGTCTTTTCTGTTCAATTAATTGTTTCTCATGGTCTGAGCCCTCTATAGTCTTAGCTATTATTGCATCATATTTATCTTCAACAGCATCTATTTCTTTTTGTTGCTCTGTTTTCATAAACTCTAATACTGCTTCTAAATTTTGTGCTTTTAATTCTTTTTGAGTTTCTTCAAAAACTCTTTCAGCTTCTTCAATTTTTAATTGTAATTCCTCATCTTTTTCTATTATTATTTTATTTTGTTCTTCTATTTGTTTTATTTCTTCATCTATAACCCTTTTCTTTTCTTCAAGTTCTTTTTCATTTTGCTTTATTTCATTATCAAATCTATGTTTAGTCTGATCTTCTAAACTATCGTAATAAGTATTAAATTCTCCTCTATATTTTTTTAATGCTTGTAAATCTTCTTCTAATTCTTCTTCTGTAAAACGAGATTCTTCAGATAACTTACCTTTTGCTGCATTAAGTTCTTTATAAATAAATTCTATTTCTCCTGTTGCTAATTTTAAATCTTCTAAATTTTCTGCATTTTCTACACCTTGTCTTAATCTTAAATCATCAAAATATTCCTGCCCTGTTTTTGTTAAACCTTTATACATCTCATCATAGATAGCTAATACAGCGGCTTTTTGTTCTTCGTGAGCATCTTCAAATTCTGCTAAAGCATCATCTTGAGCTTGCATATCATTTATTTCTTCCTGTATAGCTTGGCTTTCTAATTTCTTTTGTGCAATTAAATCTTTAGAATCTTGTATTGCTTTTTTATTAGCAGTAGTATCTGTACTTTTTAATGTAGCTAAATGTTCTTTAGCTTCTATAAAAGCTTTTTCTGCTTCTTCTAATTTTTCAGTAAGAGTTAATTCTTTTTCAGCAACTTCTATGTGTTGCCTCATTTTCTTTAATATATCATCATACGCTTTTTCTTCTTCCTCTAATTCTTTTTGTATTCTTTCAGAATATTCTTTTTGCTTATCAGCTCTTTCTTTCTCTAAAGAAGTTAAGTTTACTAGCTGTTCTGACCTTTGCCCTGTAATCCTTTCATCTATTTCTGCTAATTTTGTTTTAGCTTCTATTACTGCTACTTGTAAATCTATATTATCTCTTTCTAATGATAATTCTTTTTCAGCCAAATCTAAAGCAACTAAAGCCATTTGCCTTTCTTCTTCTGCTTGTTGCTCTAATATTCTACCTAATTCTTCATTTGCAGCTATTCTTTCTTCCATTGTTTTAGAAGTATCATCTCTTATTTGCCTTTGTAATTCAGCTTCTCTTTGATATTGTAATTGTGTTAAGGCTAATTCTGCATTCATTAACTTTTGCTCATTCCTTAAATTAACAATCTCATCTGCTAAATCTGCTGTAGAAGAAGCATATCCATCTGATAACCCTATTAAACTTCCTAACCAATTTATAGCTCCTGTAAATAAATCTATTAAACCCTCTAAAACACTTGCTACAAAGCCTATAACATCTCCTAATACATCAAAAACAGGTTTTAGTTTTAGCATTATTCTACCAAAAGTATCAGCTACTTTTTGATTTGATTGAAATATNCCTGTAAGCTGNGCTANTAATCCNACAAGTAAACCTATACCTGCTGCCTTTATTGCTCCACCTACAAACTTAAAACCATTTCCTAATAANGTTAAACCCTTTTGAGCTACACCACCTTTTTTTCCTACATTATCTAAACCATCTCCTATGTTATCTATATCCTTTTGAGCTTCTTTAGTTTCTACCCTAAAAAATAAATCTATAAATTGTTTACCTATCATTTTCTAAATGTTTTTTTTAATTGTCTTTTAAATTGTTTTTTTACTTTTTTATAATCTTTTGTGTATTCTTCCTGTCCATAAACAAAATATAATTCTTCTACATCAAATTCTATTTTATGTATAAGCTCAATAATTTGAGGTATCATTTTTGCTGATATGTTTATTTTTTCTAATTCCATTCTAAAAAGTTTGCATCTTGTAATAATATATTATCTCCATTTTGAAATAATGCGAATCTATTTACATAAGTATCTCCTGAAGCAAATTGCATTATTAATTCTAATTTAGCTACCCATTTAATTATATAATCTGCTGATGCAGAAGTTATAGATAATACTAATTCTCCTGTATCATTATCTGTAGTAGTCATACTAATTGTTGGAGATGGGAAGTTAGTATCTTTATTTATTTTTAAAGCTACTCCACCACTTGTTCCTGTAAATGAAAATTCATTACCTATTCTTTTAACTATAGTATCATATTGAAAGTGTCCTACCTCTCCTACATTTGTGTTATTGTCTGCTCCTGCTATTGTTCCTATTAAATCCATTTTTATATAAGTCATACTGTCAATAGGTGGGAACATTTGAGAGCCATTAGAAATACCTTTTAATTTAGATAGCGTTGTACCATAAGTAGTAGCAGAAAGAAAGCCTGTAGCATAAGTAGCAGGTTGTTCTCCTGGTAACATAATTTGATTAGCTATAGCATTATTTGGCATAGGTAACATAGAAGCAAAAGGTACTGTTTCATCTTCTTCTTGTCCATCTCCTGGACTTGGATCTGTTACAGGTATTGTTAAGTTCCAATAACAAGTTCCTACTCCTGTAAATTCATTAGTTTGAACAAAAGTCCAATCAGGATTCATTTCTTCGCAACAAGAGTTAGTTATTTGTACTTCTGATCCACTTCCATCAGGGTTAGTGTATGTAATAGTTCCATTTAAATTAAATGTACTTGGTTTAGCTCCACAATCATAGGGTAATTTTTCTACTACTTTTAATAATTTTACTTTTGTGCTTTTATTTCCACCTGCTAAATATCCATCTATACTTAATATTCTCCATAATGTATTTTTAATGTAGTAAGTATTTTTAAATGCTGATGATTCAAACTCTCTTATATCATCAGCAGTTAAATNTAAATNNCATTCCATTATTCTAGCNTCATCACTATAAACCTCNTTNATAAAACTTGCCCAATATTCCTGAAAATATCCTTTTTGAGTTACTGTATCTCCAAATGGATTAGCACTCCAATAAGGAGCATTAAATCTTGGACTAACCCANCCCCACAANAANTGNTTNGTAGATGNAGTAATACCTGCTGATTCAGTAATATCATCTAAGTCAAATTGTGTACATATAGGAAACTTCCCTGCTGTTGCTCCTGTTTGATCTGTAGCATAAGAAGTCCATACATTATTAACTCCAAAAGATGCTGATATAATATGAAAAGAGTTTGCGGTTGCTGTAGGAGTAATATCTACAGGACTATTACCTGTTACAGTTTTGGGTGTGCCACCATAATAAAATATACTTGGTTTTTGTTTATCTAAAGAATATCTTTCTCCATCATCATTAATTCCATATCTACTAGCTAAGGCATAAGGTTTATAAAATTCTGTAGATATTATACCATAATTTATAGTAGGCAACATCTGAGCTATAAAAGGCGTAAATATGCTAAAGTTTTTAAATTCTCCATTTACAAAGTCATTAAAATTCTCTCTTGTGTTTGAGCCATAAACTCTTTCATATTTTTCAAAATATCCTTTATTTAAATAATCATCATTCTTTTTATCTTCATATATTAACATCTTATTTTGTAGCTCATTTGTGGGCTTTAAAATTTGCTCTTTAGAAACATCTAATTTATCTGTATAGTATTTAGTAGTACCACTAGCTATATAGTCCTGATAAGGCTCTATAATTAAGTTATTTTCATTATCAGGGTCATTTACTATAACTAAATTAAATCTATTTATTAAATCTTTTACAAAATCTGATTGTAATACATCAGGCATATTTTGAGCCATTACAACAGTTCCATTTTCTACACCATTTCCATAAGCTATTTCTCCTTGATTAATAGTGTATAGCTCAGCATTTTTAACACTTGCATTGTAATATATACCTTGAGTATTTACATACTCTACAAAATCTACTCTAACACCTCTAAATCTCATTATACCACCTGCTCCTGCTTCATTAAAAGGACAGTTAAATACTACTGTGTGCCATTCATTAGCTCCTGATACTAATACTGTTACAGGAATTGTTGTCCAAGTATTATATCCTGAAAATTGAAATTGCCAATTAATAGTTAAATTAACTTCATTATAAGTATTAGTAGCTGCTCCACTTGTAGGCATATCAAATCTAAAATCAAATTTTAACTGTATTTCTATATTATTACCATTTATTATACCTACTAAAGCATTATCTGTAATTGATGGAAATTCTACTTGATTCCATTGTGAAGTTATCTGAACTCCATTTTGCGGTATTATTTCTTGATATTCATTAATAGAATATAAACCATTAGCATCAAAGTAAGGATCTGATGGTGGTGTTTCTAGTATAAATTGAATAGTATTATAATACCAATATTGACCTACCCCTGTAAAATACCAATAAATATCTTTATCTACTTGATTTGTGTTTATAAGATGAAAAGCGTTGCCTGTATATTCTGTATATGTTTTTTTATGATTATCTGCTAAAGTCATAAACAACCTACCAAAGTAAGTAGCATTGTCTAATGTTCCATCTTGTGCTATTCCTAAAAATGTGCTTGTGATAGTATATCCTGATTTCTGTGCTATTATATATAATAACCTTTGTAATCTTATAGCAGGTTTCATATTACCTGGAGTTAGCATACCATACTCATTTATTAAATCTGTCCAAGTGCTATCTCCTACTAAGTTATCTAATTCTGATGGGTTAGTAAACATAGCAGTAGTGTATGGATTTGCAGTATGCCCATAATCTATGATAGGATACATTACATCATTATCTGTAACGCTATTTACTGTAGTTAGTCCATTAGTCCAACTATCAATAATATTTTTACAGCTTAGATAGTGGTCTAATTGGTCATCTATAATATAAGTAGGCTCAGCTCCATCTCCTACGCTTAATTCTGTTTCAAATGCTCTCCTTAATTTCTTACCTTTAATATCAGCAAAAAAGTTTCCTGTATTTCCAAATAATACTACTTCATAAAATCTAGCATTTAAATACAATTGCTTTAATTGTAAATATCCTTTTAATTGAGGTATGCTATCTACAAAAACTACCATATTGAATTTAAACTTAGAATTAAATACAAGGGTATCTAAATTAACATCAAAATAGTTTTCAAAAAAAGTATTATTTCTGTTTGTAAATGGTAGCTTAACAGTTTGTGAAAAACTACCTTTTCTTTTATCAGGCTCTTTTATATCTAACCAATTAAACTTTAAAATAACATCAGGAGATTCTTTTAAATCTAACTCATATTCTGTTAAATTGTTAGGATCTGTTATACCTGTGTTTTCTCTACGATATGCTACTAATCTTACATCCATTAGCTATTAGTTCTTATTTTGTTAGCGTACTCTAAATTAATTGTATATTGAATTTTAATCTTGTCATTTACACTTGTTTTTTTAATATAGCTTTTATTTGTTAATATTACAGGATATACTATATTGTTATCTGCTAATATTTGCACATTAATACTTGTAAATAATTCTTCTAACCAAGCTGCCTCATCTTCATTTAACCAATCACTATTTATAGTTAATTTTCTATTAGCTTCAGTATATAATGATTCTCTACCACTATCCCAATTATTGTAATTGAATGTTGCATTATCCCAAGTTCCTGGTACTCTTTCTATTTCGTTTCTTTTTATATCTACGCTTTCTGTTGATTTACCTCTAAAGTTCATATAATCCCAAGCTCCTAATCTATTTCTCCAAGCAAGTCTAACATTGTCATATCTAGTACAGCTTTGGTGTCTATCATCTACAGTAGCCCCACTACCATATCTATAGAAATAATAATACTTAGTGCATCTATCAGTAATATCAGCAGCAGTACAACCAAAGATTCTATAGTATGCCCAATTAGAAAAGTTAGAAGGTCTTGCATTAGTAACTAATGATTGTGTTTGTAGGTTAGAAGTTCCACAACCAAAATAAAGTACTGCCTCTTGAGCGGTGTTAGATTCTGATGCTGTAGCTCCACCATTTGCATTAGAGTTAGCAAAAAAATGAGCTGTAGCACTTCCTACTGTTCCTGCTATTAAAGTACCTGCACTATTGAAATACTGTATAGCCATGTATTCTAATTTTTCCCCTAAAGGTATTATACTACTAGAAGCATTATTACCTTGCTTAAAGCANACTGTAAGCTCATCTACATTATCTCCACTTGTACTACTTCCTCTTACAAATTGTACTGTAGGAGCATTAGTTAAAAGGCTATAAGAATCTTCTGCTGAATCATCATTTATATAATATAATAAAGGCATATTATTTTCTGTATCATCATCATCTATACCACCTACTCCTGTAGCTGTTTTTGTGTAAGGAGTTGTTGCAGGTATTGATACTGATATATTAGAAATATATGTGCCTGATGGTGTTAGTTCTTCTACAGGAGATGTTGTTTGGCTTGTAGCCTTTTCGTAACCACCTTTAATTCTTACTAATACCGCCTGGCTCTCAGTTTGAGAAAATGGTTTTGTAGCATCTGATATTCCTAAACTGTGTATACTATTGCTTGTAGAGTTTTGATTAGCTCTTTGTGTTTCTAAATAGTTTCTTATGATTTTATGAATATCTATTATACCTACCCCTGCTGCATTTTTAAATATCTTTATTTTAGCTACAGTAGAAAATGAGCTTGTATCTGTTTCGCTTACTTGTACCTGTACTATATATCTAAATTTCGCTGCTCCTGTTATTGCTCCATCACTTTCTTTAACTACATATACCATAGGACTATTAGATGCAGTAAATTTATGAGGTTGTTGTTCTATTGAATATCCCATTTTATTTTGTTTGTATTAATGTTTTTTTTGAATCTATAGTTATCTTATTTGGCAGTTTATTTATTAAATTTTGAACATCTATTTTAAACGCTTCCTTAACTTCATCAGGTAAGGTTTGAAGGTTTTTTTCTACAGGTCTACTATAAAACATTGTCCTTTCTAAACCACGCCTTTTAATAGAATATCCTATTGCCCAAGCTAAACCCTGTTCATTCATATCTCCAATACTTATAGGCTTATTCTTAATCCAACTTTGAATAGCATTTACCATAGCTCCACCAGGATTAGCGTATTTAAATTTAAATTCACTACCTTGACCTCTTGCATTTCCGCTACCTTTAAATCCACCTACACCAACAACTCCTTGATCTACAAACTCCCAATAATCTTTAGCATCTCCAAACTCAAAACCTATACTAATTGTACTATCAGTACTTTTCATTGTATAATGATATTGATTAAATAAAGTATTTTGTTGAGTTCTTTTTCCTTTTTGATTAAGTATAGCTCTACCCTCTTGTATAACTTTAGAGCCAAATTTAGTCATAGCTCCCTCTAAGTTTTTAGTATTTCCTTTTAAAAACTTTCCATCTACACCTCTTAATCTTAGAACTACTGCCATTATGTATTAGGATTATTATCTGATGGCTCTATAGGAGCATCACAAAGGTTATTAGCGTTGTTTACTTGTATTGACATAGTAGCACTCCACCCTGTAAGAATATTAGCAAATCTTGCAGTAAAAGGCTCAGTATTTATAGGTAATTCTAAAACAGCTTCATCAGGCACATAGCTTAACTTTTTGCCACTATCTCCGCCTGATGTTTGTAAGGCTAAGTTCTGTCTAAATTCTGCTATTATATCTTGAGTTATTTGTAGGTTACTTGTCCATACTGCATTTCTGTTTGTTAAATCTTCTTTTAGAATATCTAAAACAAATATTGTAAATGTATATGTTAAAACACCCATATCAATAGTAGCTGTTCCTGGCTCACANTATAGTATNGGAAAGTCTGCTTGATCTANNTTATTTATATCTACCTCATCTAAGAATCCTGAATGNAAAGAATTAATTAAATAATGATTAGTAGCTATATTACTAAANTCATCTATTATGTTTTTGAATGTTACCATAATTGTTTTTTTGTGTATTTGTTTTATCTTGTTGGTAGCATAAATAAGTTAATACTAAATAAAGCTCCAATTCTGTTATTTTTTTTATGTTTAGTATATTATCATTAGCTAAGCTAAAAAGTATATTATACCAACCCCATTTACTTCCTAAGCTCTTTTCCTCAGCTTCTCCCTCTCCTTTCTCAAATATTTGACCAAAACGCTTGGTAGTGTTTTGCCTAAATGAAAAAAAAAACTCAACGCTGAGATTGAGGGAAGTACAGGAAAGTCTAAGAATTCTTCTTCTAGTTCTTCGCTTGGTTTATATGGAGCTATGCTATACCTAGTTTTAGTTTCTTTCACTATAGGTCTATATAATACACTCATAATCTTATGCAAATTCTTTTGACCATCTTTACAATAATCTTCTATATCTACATACTCTCCCATAGTTATTTCAGAAAGGTTAGGAATAAAGCCATATTTTTTTCCATTCCATTCTACCTTTTTTATTAATTCTTCAGTATTAGGTATTTCTCTATCTAAAAATGAAAGTGATTTAAATATTTTTTTTATACTTTTAACTTCCATTCTATCAACCATTTCTCCATCTATATCACAAATTACAGATAATACCTGTTTGTTAAATTCATCTTCTTTTAAATTCTTCTTCTTTAATTCTTCAAACTTTTGAAACATCTGTATTGTAATTCCATCCCAACTATTAGGAATTGCTACGCTTCTTTTTTCTCTTTCCATTTTAATAGTATATATATTTTGTTAATAATCGTTTATAATATGTAATATTGTCCACTATAATTAGTCATTAGCTTATTCAAAGCTGTATATCTAACAGCATCAATAATATGATCTTGTTGGTTAGTAGCAGGTTTATTTACTATGTGTCCATTCTTATCAGTAAGCCATTTGTAATATTTAAACTCGTTTAATGCATTNGTACTACTTTTAGTTATATGTAGCTTAAAACGCCTTAAAATGTCTATTCCCATGTTTATAGAATCTGCCCCTTTCTTAGCTCCTTTAATGTTAAATCCTAATCTATGTAATTCTTCTATAGACTTTGGCTCTGCACTATCTGCNATTATTTCTGTCTGTCTTGTTATATTTAGTTCTCTTANCTTTTCTGCTATATCTTGGTTNGTCAANCCTTTGCTATATATTAGTTCGTTAATATACAAATCATCATTTAATTTATACACTTCTGCTATTGCTGTAGGGTCGTTACTATANCCAAAGTCCATTCCTATTGCAACAAGCTGAGCTTCTGTAGGCACATTATTAGCTATCTCAAATTGTCTAAATATAGTTTCTGTAGGTTGAGCCATATCTCCTAGTCCATATATCTTCCAATAGTTACTATCTAAATCCTTTAATCTTTCTATCTCCTTAATTGTTTCTTCAGGTAAAAAAGGGTTATCTAAATAAGTAGATTTAATAAATGTACAATCTTCTCTATTCATAACATTATCATATATCCAGGAATAAGGATCACTAGGATTAAAGTCTAAATAGATATTCTCTGTAGTTCTTAAACTGAGCTGTACCCAATCTTCAAAGCTAAACTCATTAGCCTCATTAAGCCAAAGTATGTTTCTCTTACGCCCTCTAATTTTCTGTGGCATATCTACACTTATAAACTCTATTTCATTCTTATTTAGCTTATAAGTAAGTTCTGATTTATTATGATTGTTTGGATTGTATAAATTGTGTTCTTCTAAGATGTTAAAAAAATCTCTATATGCAGTACCTTTAAGAGCAGGTAAAGTCTTTCTACATATTGTATATACCTTACCCTGTTCCTGTAGAGCTTTCAGGATAATTAACTGTGCTAAAGAATAAGTCTTACTGCTTCTAGTACCCCCTTGATTTACAACGATTCTAGTATTAGCATTAAGATTCTTCTGTAGAACTACTGTTCCCTTTAGGTTTAACGATTTCAATTTCNATCTTTTTTATTTCTTCATCATTAGAAGTTAGATTTATATTCTGCTGNTGTATATATCCTCTCTTGTGTCCTTTNTGNTGTAAGTAAAATATAATACTTCTTTCTTTTTCTTTTTGTATGTTCTTAAATAATTGNCTTTCTACAAAGTCTAATTTTACATTGTCTATCTCATCTACTTTCTTTCTAAANTCCTCATCTTCTTTATACCATTTATAGAAACTACTTCTACTTATGTTTGCTTTACTACAAGCTGTAGATACTNTTCCTAATGAGTTCTCTAAACTCTCTATTAACATTTTTTTCTTTATGTGTTCTTTTTTGCTCATTTTATTAAATTTAATTTATAATTTAGAGCGAGTAGGTAGTTGTAAACTCCATCTCCTTATTGGAATATAAGGCACTTTTTATTTAAGCTATACTCGCATATTATTTTACATATTCTTTTTTTATATTATTACATAAAACTCTCATATCTTTTGTAAGAGGATATAAATATTTATGCTTAGGTTTATCTTTAACTCTTTTAAATCCTTTAATACTACCATATTTACTATGTAATATTCTTGTATGTTTAACTTTTCCATCTTCAGGATCTATAGCACTTTCAGCTATTATACTACCAACATAAAAAAAATTACAAGCCTGATATATAATACCCTTATGATTTTGCTTCATATCTGAATATGATACTATTAATTTAGCAAGAGGCACATATTTTTTTAAAATTTTAATACTTATAGACATAGCTTTACTTGTGCTTTCTTGCTTACCATTTAAAGCCATTCTAACCAATTCAATAATACTTCCTTGTGGTTGATTAAAGGACTTTGCTAAATTGTTATTAGCTCCTCTACCATATAAAATAACCCCACACCATTCTTTTTTTTTATTAAAAACTGAATAGCCAAACACATTTACAGGCACACTCTTAGCATAATGAAATTTTAAACAGGCATATTTAATTGCCTTATATGAAGCCTTTTTTAAAATCATAATTCTCCACAGCTTACTGAGTAATAACTTTTATTATACAATTTTATTAATTCTTTTATTTCTACTTCTGCTTTTTTTAAATCATTCACACTTTCAAAAGTTATTTTTATTGTAGGTGGTTTAACTTTTAAATCATCTGTTAGCTCATCAAAATTAGGTTCATCTATTTTATCTATATTTAAACCAAAATCTATGTCTTTAAAACCCCAATTCTTTAAGTCTACTATATCAAANTCATTNGCTAGTATATCCATATCCCATTCTCCACCTGATTTATTTAGNCTTACATTTAANTCTCTNTCATCTTCTTCGCTTAGGTTTACGCTTACTGTAGGCACTTTCTCAGCTCCAAGCTCTCTTAGTATTCTAAGTCTTTGATGNCCNCCTACAACTACATTTAAGCGTTCAGGATTNATGTTTATTATAATAGGATCAACACANCCAAACTTTTCCATAGATGCTTTTAAATCTTCATATTGTTTGTTGCTAATCTGTCTTGGATTGTATTCAGCAGGGTTAAGACTGTTTATGTTTACTAATGTAATTTTCATATAAGTATTTTTTAATGTTTTCTAAATGTTGTATTCTACAGTATGTATTAAATTCTTTATCTGTTTCTGCCATATTATGACAATCTCTACAAAGAGCTACTAAGTTCTCTANATAGTCTTTACANTTGCTANNNCCTANNCCNCTTGNTNNTATGTGNTGTATATCTACAGCTTCAGNACCACACATNTCACAGCCTANAAANTCGCTTTCATCTAAGTAAAANAANGTCATATATACTTTAGTGTGGTTTCTCATTTTCTAATTCTTCTTCATATTTTTTTACATATGCTATAGCTCTTTTTCTTTTTTCTTCATTCTCTTTTTTTATTTCTTCAAACTTTTTATTTATTAATTCTTGTATATATTCTCTTAATTCTTCTTCAGATAAATAAGTTTTATATTTTACAGCTTTTTTCATATACTTTTTTTAGATTATTCATTATTTGTTTATTACAAGGACTACAGCTTTTCCATTGTGGATCAACACCAAATACTCCTTTATATAAAGCTGATACTATTCCTCTTTCAGCAGGTGTAAGCATACCTTTTTTATTTACTGTTGGTATTACCTCATCATATATCTTAATCTCATCTTCTGTAAATTGTCTAATATTCTTAAATTTTGGAAATAATTGATTGAGTTTCCTACGCCTTTCTTCGCAGTTGCAATCAGGATTTATTGCTTTTACTAATTTCTCTATTCCTGTAGCTTTTGTAATCTTTGCTATAGTATCTCCTAAGCCTTTACTTTTTTCTTTCATCTTCTAAATATTTTATGTGCTTAATAAGGTGTTTAATATAAAATTGATCTTCTTTTAATAGTTCTTCCATTCTAAAACTCTCAAAATATTCTATAGCATTATAAGTTTCTATGCAGTTTTCTATTATTTCATTTTTTTTATCTGCCATATTTTAAGTATTTAATTTTATGTAACTAATTACAGGTAATATTAATATTAGTATAAATATGTTTATATGACTTTCTCCACAAAAGCCAAATAAGTGTTCTATAAATTCAATCATTTAATTTTTCTTTTAAATAGTTCTTTACAATTCTTACTGATTTTCCTAAAGTATTTCTATTAATCTTTGTAGCCATTTGCATAGTAGTTAGACTAAAGCCATTTAAATAGTATATTTTAAATATCTGCACATCAAACCAATTTAAGTTCTTACATTTATCATCTATCCAATTCAACTTTCTTTCCATTTCTTTTAGTTCTTCCCAATTTTCTATAGCAATACCACCCTCTTTATTAAATATATAATTTTCTTTATACTGTTTTCTTAACTTGTAATGTCTTTTGTATTTACAGTAAAAAGGAGAAGTTGATGAATGATACTGATTAATCATTATTCTGACAATATAATACAATAGTTCCCCCCTATGTATTAACCCATTTATCAACTCCTCATCTTTACTATANAGCTCTAATATTACCTCGTGCAACAAATCCTCATAGTCAGGATATTTATTAGATGTTAATTTTCTACAAACTTCTTCAAGTTTGGTATATTTTTTGTTTATATATATGTTTAGACTTAACACAACTTAGGCACACCTAATTTAATTAGTTCATCATATTCCCATAATCCTAACCTGCTACCCTCTATTTTTACATTCGTATTATATTTAGAATACAACTCTTGTACCTTTCTGTCTATGTACTTATCATAATCTAAACCCTCAAAGTCTGTTTCTAAATCTCTATGTACAAATGTTTCTCCTGACTTTCCATCATCTACTGTAAACAAAAAACANTGAGTATANACCATGTGNTTAGGTCTTTCTATATTTTTATATTTCTTCATTTTTATAAGCATTAACTATTTCTATAAATTCTTCTAATGACCTACATACTACAGCTTTGTAGTTNCTGGCATTTAACTTAGCTATCCATTCTTTCTGCTCTTTTGTAGGATAGTTTCCCTTTACTTTAAGCTCTACCATTAAGCCATTGTATTTATCGTTGTTAGATGGCTCAAAAATAAGTATATCAGGCACTCCTTTTTTATAATGCCTTGCTAACATTCTTTTTTGATTCCAATTATTTCTACCTAAAAATACACCACCTAAAGTACAAGTATATAAAAGTCCAGTATATTCTAAGTATGTAACTATGCTATTTTGTAATTCTACTTCTTTCAT
>FUFK010047529.1_pt1 | contig 23083 bp, 23 predicted proteins | sample 1021851 | NCBI WGS metagenome assembly FUFK01 (sample SAMEA51879418, study PRJEB19060) | metagenome | reverse complement strand
TGGTATGGAGGTAACNTTCCACCCCGGAAGAGGAGACGCAACTGAAGAGCAAACAGATGGCGCCTCATTCAGTGTGATGGAGCCTCTTGCTGACGGTTTCAGAAATTTCTTGAAAACAAATTACGCAGTTACTCCAGAAGAGATGATGTTGGATAAGGCACAACTACTAGGTCTGACTGCTCCAGAAATGACCGTCCTAGTTGGTGGTCTGAGAACTCTTGGTGTAAGTTCTGATGATAGAGGATTATTTTCTTCTGATAATAACAATCTATCAAACGACTACTTTACCACGCTTCTTGATATGGGTGTTAAGTGGAAACCTACTGGCAGTAACTCATATGATGGGATAGACAGGTCAACTGGAGCCGTTTTAAGACGAGCATCCCGAACTGACTTAGTATTCGGTAGCAATTCACAACTGAGAGCAATAGCAGAAGTATATGCGCAAAATGATAACGAGCACAAGTTCAAAACCGACTTTATTGCAGCATGGACTAAGGTAATGAATTCAGATAGATTCGACTTGGAGTAATGGTTGAGAAATGATACATAAGCAGAAGGTTCGTCGCTCAACGCGGCAGAGAAGGTTAATTCTAGATGCTGTCAAAGATAGTCTCAATCATCCTTCTGCAAGCGACATCTATGCGACCTTAGCTGATTCCGGTATTGGTATCGCCACTATTTATCGGCAATTGTCTGCTTTAGTTGAAGACGGTGAAATTGAGTCGTTTGAGTATCAAGGAGAAGTGCGCTACGACCCAATTGTTCAACCTCACGCACACATAGTTTGCTCAAAATGCGATAAAATATGGGATGTTGAATTGCCAAAGGAAATCAATAATCTCGCACCGACGAACGACTCGTTTGAGAGTTTCGATGTTGACCTAACCTGGAAAGGAATATGTAACGACTGTAGATAGTAAATGCAACGTTAATAATCGTCTCTCATGAGGTTTGAACATGCGTACTGCTGTTGTGACTGGTGCTAGTAGAGGTATTGGTTCTGAATTTGTTGTTCGATTGCTTGATAATGGGTGGCGGGTATATGCTGGTTACCGGTCTGATAAGCATCGATTAGAACTGATCGATAACCCAAATTTGTTTTGCCATAAGCTTGAGGTTACGGACAATAATTCTATTCGGCAATTCGCTGAATCGATAAATGAAAATGTAGATTTATTAATTAATAACGCAGGTGTGCCCGATGGCCGGTGGAGGAATATCAAAGAAATTGATGACCAGTGGATGTTAGAGGTATTAGACGTAAATTCTATTGGTCCTGTTCGCATGGTCAAGGAACTCTACGACAAAATGAGCCATGAATCATTAACCACTGTGGCTATGATTAGTAGCCTAATGGGATCAATTGATGACTGTATTTCGGGGAGGTCTTACGCTTATCGAGCATCTAAAACTGCACTTAATATGTTGAGTGTAGCAATGAAAAAAGAAGGGGTTGAAGATAATATTTCATTTCTAATTTTACATCCTGGCTGGGTAAAAACCAGAATGGGTGGTGAAAATGCGCCGGTTGAATTAGAAGAAAGTGTTGCAGGAATGTTGGAATTGATTTACAATAATTCCTTGGCAGACTCTGGGCGGTTTGTGCAGTATGATGGTGTTGATCTGCCTTGGTAAATCCGGTTTTACCTTTGATTACCTTGGTAATTAAATCGATTGATACTGACCGATTGGATAGTTTGAATGAGGACAATAAATCCCTAGTAAACACGCTTTCTATGTTATGTTCATTTATGTCAATTGATGATTTTGTGTCTTTTATCTACTCACCTAAGTTTGTTAATCTGATAAACACCGAAATTCCCGTAAAATTTGAGATTGGGTTATACGCCCGGCATGAGATTATTCTGGATATGATTGTTGAAAATAATTTAATCACATTAACAGATTGTCGAAATCAAAATTACTTGCAGGTCGCGGAATGCTCCAGCAAAGAAGATTTATATTCCTCACTCAGTACATGGATTTCTTTAGCATTAAAATCCTGATTCAGTAAAACAGTGAACAGCAAGTTAACGAGCCGTCAGCGGCCCTAATTTCGCTGAAATCTAGTGCGATTGTCTCTAATCCAAGTTCAGAGAGGGTTTTGTTAACTGTAGGGTAGCCTTCTGCAATGAGTACTTTGCCTCCGGGTAGTCCAATAGTATTGCATCCATAAGTTTCATCTTCGGGCATCCAAATAACCTCACATCCTTCTGGAAGTTCGCCAAAAGCATCCTTTGGTAGATAGCCTTCTGGTGCAAGAATTATACTATCAGTTGGGGTTGATGCAATGCTGGTAAGATGTAGGGCGTGCTTTGGAATATCTATCACCCTAAGTTCATGGCCTAAGTGGGATAGTAAGTCTCGCAGCTCTTCTATCCCTAGGTCATTTGTTCTGGTTGACCTCCCCACAAAAAATATGTCTCCGAGACGGAGGATGTCTCCTCCATCCATCCTTGCATCTCCGCTCATCCGACATATTTGGGCGCCGCCCATCTGGCTAACCAAGAAATCTGCGATTGGTGGCTGTTCCTTAACTCTAGATGGGTGGCCTGGGACAGGTAACAATACATGGCCATCAATAATTACGGCTTGATCTTCGACGAATAAACAATCTGGGTGGTTATGATCTGCTTCCAGCATAACCACCTCAATCCCAGCGGACTCGAGAGCAGTTTTGTATTCCAAGTGCTGATATCTCGCTAAATCGATATCTTTAGGGCCGCTTCCAAAGAAGTTGGCAAGAGCAGAGTGATATGAATCTGGTATGGCTCTGACCAATGCCCTCGCTTTTTGGTCCAAACGAACCGTTGCCATGATTAAATCCCGAAGTTTGCACCTCTTAATGCTTAGCCCAATACAGGAAATTGATTTCTTGAATCCGGAAAACGTTACTGCTCGGCTTCGGCTTCAGCGACTAGATTTAGTATATCTTCCTTGACTAAGTCAATTATCCAGTCATAATCTCCCCACCAAATTCTCTGATTGCCTTTGTGGTCTAATAGTACTGTTCCAGTCGAATGAGCTATGTTATAGTCATATGAGGATGGGTGGTGTCGAGCAGAAGTATTTGATTGTGTAGTGTTTTCTTCAATTTTAAATCCAACATCAAAATCATTCCAGACTTGGGTTAAAGTTGCCATATCTTGAGATGACGGTTGTGTGTCTGCAACAGTGAGGTGCGTCCAGTATGATTTTGTCGANTGTTTCCACTCCTCAAGTATCGTGGTGTTGTCTCGCCATGGATCAACGGTAATAGTGATGAATTCTATTTTATCGAGCATGGTCTCATTAAGGCTCTCATGAATATGTCGCAAGTTATAGGTAACAACTGGGCAGATATCATAGCAGTTAGTGAATAAGAATGCGATAACTGTAACTTTTCCTTCGGTATTTTGTTTAAAATCGTAAGTAGTATTTTCACTTGTTAGTAAAGTGAATTCGGATATCGATTTACCGGAGGTAATCAATTCACCATGAAATATTGAGTCTGCTTCGTTACCTGAGTCAATACAGCCTGGAAGCATAAACATAATCGAAAAAATTAGCACGGTAAATTTCCTCATCAAATATATCACCTCAAACATTGGTTCCAAGATATGGTATATCAATATCTAGTTGCACAACATAAAGGCCCGTAGAAATACAGGATGCGTAAGTAATTCCGTTATGATGTTCTACCGCCCATAAGAAAGGCACCCATGAGAACTCGTAGAAATCTGACTCTAATACAATCCCATCATCTCCATGTGGCAAAAACCAACCAACTGTAGCTTCTGCATAAGTGCCTATTCTATCGTCGGGGTTTGTTGGGGATACAAGAGTTTCAATATCTAGCACCCATAAACCTGCATGATAATGAGATACATACAATCTTGCATCCCAACCACCACCATGACTTTGATCATTGGAATCGTCTGTTACAAAATATGCACTGTCAAGATTATGCGGGGAAAATAGTAGCCATTCATCGGGGTCTGGGTTTATTGCGCAATCTGCGCCATAACAATGATCTTCAGCCCAAGGTATTTCCCAGTCTCTGATTAATTTCGGTTCAAATCTTAACTGACCATCGATATACGTGTAATCTGTTGTATCTAGCAAGTAAATTATGCCAGTCCCAACAGAAGTTGATAGAACCTCTACAGCTGCTGTAGTGATATGAACAGGTTCATCGGAATAACCTAGATGAGACATGTCCAGCATATTTGGGAAGGGTTCAGCATAGTGGATATATGATACTCGGCCACCGTTTTCATTACCTGTAGTTCCACTATCAGGTTGTCCATCTTCGTCGAGATCTAAGAAATCCATCCATAGTCCGACCTCTTCAGCCCGCCATCGACACTGCACTGGATTGCCTTGACCGGTTTTGCACAGTGTAGCATGGATTGCGTATTCTTCTGGAGAGTTTACTGGGTGTGGAACATCTGTTACATCGCCAATTCTCAATCCCGCCTCCCAATAACTTCCGTAGATGAATGTTCGACCAAATCTGGGGTCTGTTGGGTCATTACCGGGCCAAAGTTGTACTGTCATATCATGAATGTAAATCCATCCACCCCTAGTATGCTCCCAAGCCACTTCATATTCTCCGACTTTGATTATAGTGTGGCCCAATCCAGAACCTGGAACTCCTGGTATGTTTCTCGCTGCTGAGCCATCTAAATTGAGGTGAGCAATGGTTACTCCGCCGCATGCCTCATCTANTGCATCATTACAATTTTCATAGTCTGGATTAGCAACAAATAGATACCATTCACCATCTATCATGTGAGTGTATAGGTTGTGAGGGCCGCTGGGGTGATCTACATCGTACCAAGAGTCGACCCAAGTAGGATTTTCTTTATCAGTTACGTCAATTAGAGTAACCGAGACTTGAGCTGGATCGCTCCATTCACCAACGTTTGGGTCAGCGTATCCTGGGTCGATTAGTTGGTTCTGTTGAACAATATACTCTCTACCATTATATTCAATGTACTTAACATCTAAAACTTGGGTGTTTGGATCACTGTATTTTCCAGTGACGGTGGTATTCTCCGGGTCGGTTACGTCAACAATATGCATGTCGTTCCACCCGGCAAGATAAGCATATGTCTCACCATCTGGAGTTGTAGCAACTTGAACTTCTGCGTTGCCGTTAGTAGTCAATGGGTTGAAATCTAGTTGCTCTATATTATCCGTACCGACCATGTGTTGTGAGGCATTTGAATGATCGTGTCCCTCGTGTTGGAATAGTGGGTCTTCGCTGTCAAGAACAAAATTTTCCGATACCGATTTGGTCTCGTCTTCACCAGAAAAGACAAACATTACACTAGAGAACATTAGTAGCACTAAAAAGAACGCTAGCGCTATTTCTTTGCCCCGCATGTCTCCTGCCAAATTATCGTCCGTTTTGACTTTATGTGATGATAGTTTGGATTTGCACATTGGGGATATAAAATGAGGCTATTGGTTGGATTTGTTTTATTGATTCTACTAGTACCGTGTATTGCTGTGCAAGGCCACACTCCAAACGTCATGATGTCGATTCTCAAGGAAGATGGCCCTGCACCAGCAGATATCGTTGAGACTGCGGGCTTTGTTGAGGGAGATGGTGTCAAGTTTAAGATGAGTGATTCATCGAATAATTCTAGTATGCGAATTAGTATTGACTTAGATAAGGATGGTGAGTTTAATGAGAGTAATGATTACTTCTCTCCATGGATGGTTTATGATTGTCAATATGATGAAAATGGGACCTTATTAGATTCTGAGTGTATTGAATCTGTAGTGTTTTACTTCAACGGTAGTAATGGATCTGGAACTTATAGCTATCAAGTAGAAAAAATGGTAAACGATAGCCATACAAATTTCTGGATAAACACAATTTTCGTTGGGCTGGACAATCATGAAGAGCCGGGCCTACCAAATGTTGGGGATTGTTTTGGTGCAGGTTGTGAAGAGCTTGAGGTGAGCACTGAAGAAGAAAATGATACAACTAGAAAGTATATTTCAATTTTAATGGTGATTTCAGCAATTGGATTAATTGGAGTTGCCATCAGCCTAATAGTTGAAAAACCAGAAACTGAAGAAAAGCAATACTTCCAAGAAGAATGATCATCCTTCAATTACTGGACACATTTCATCAAATTCATCGAACACTACAATATTGGCCCAAAGGTAATTTGTTCTTTTACTTAGTAGAGTCTGGTTCTTGCAATAAACTTTAGTTGTAACAACTATCATATTATCATGATGATATTGTCTTTGGTACTAGATAAAACAATTGTATCGAGATTCATCATTAGACCGATGGTTTGAGAAATAGTCGTCGTTAGGCCATAGTATGTCCGGCGGGGGGGCTTCTCGTGCGTGTTTCCTCATTTTAGTAATGTTTAGCGCAGCATTCTCTGGATGTTTTGGTGAAAGTGGGGGAACTGGAATTAATTCAGATAGAGATGTAGTGGTAACTCCTGAAACCCTATCTGGTGGAGTTTTCCAGCCATTAACCATCACAGCAAAAGCAGACCTATCTGCATACATCCCTTACTTGATAATGAATGAAGACAATGGGTTTGTCCAAAACTCTACTATTATTGACCTAAAATCTGGTGAGTCTGTTCAATTAAGTGTACTTGCTCCGCCTAGAACTGATACTGCAGTCATATTGCTAGGTGATTATGGCAGAGATATATGGCCGGTAAGATCAATTGAAGAATCGTGGAAAACCTGGTTTGACAGAAGAGGTTACGATGCCGTTGATAATCCAACAATCACACGAATAGATGGCGTCAACGGTTCGCTGAATACTATCGATTATTCGAACGAAACAACTGGTTCTGTTGCAGTGGTAAAATTATCAATAAAACGACAAATGGCGGCTGCATTTAGCGAATCTGAAGGCGGTAGACACTCGATGGGATTGGTTGATGGTAGAACTGTGTTCAATTACATCAACATCATGTCTGATGAAACCCCTGATTTTGATGACCCAGCTGATGGTGCGGTGGGTTATCTAGATAGGTGGGCTGGACAGGGGAATCTAGCTTATGAAGACGCTGCACAATATTTGATTTCGACAATGGAAGGGTTTGGATTAGAAGTCATCGTCCAGAGATTCGTCTATGATTCCCTAATGACTGGAGCACAGAATCCTGAAGCATACAATGTATGTGGTTACCGTTTTGGTGAGGTAGACCCTGATAAGTGGATGGTATTTGGTGCACATTTTGATATTGCCCCACCTGTAAATGGTGGCATGCTCGACCCGCACATCTTTGGTCGCACATATGGAACTCGGGTTGGAGCCTATGACAACACTGCTGGTACTAGTATGGTTCTTACAGTGGCTGAAGCAATGGCTGCTTACAGTACTCGCAATACCATGGTATTCTGCCTATGGTCTGGGGAAGAAGGAGGTAAGCGAGGTAGTGATTTTTGGACTGATTATTGGGTCAAAGAAGACAATCCCAATGTTGAGGTTACAAATTACGTAAATCTAGACATGGCTGGAGTAAATTGGCCAGGGGGTGGTGGTGCCCCTTGTGGTAATGGTCATGGTGGTGGCGATGGTAACTGTGACCCTGAGCCACAAATAGACCCTGATGGGTATCCGAAAGATTCGGAAGTTTGGCCAATGCGAGTCTATATCGGGCCTAGTTTAGACCATGATGTCATGAATCAACCTGGGATGGTTGGACTAGCTATGTGGATTGGTTCCGACGCAATTGGGGTTGAGGAACAAATGTCACCGTTACTCGGTGAAGGGTATGATGCAACTACTTGGAAGGTTGATGACTGGCTTGCCAAAGACCGTCCGGAAATTATCGTTTATGAGGACACCACAGCTCGATCCGATCATGCTACTTTTCAAGATAACTTGGGAACAGTAACTATGGGATTCGGTGGTTTAGTTGATGGTTATTGGTGTTACCACCAGACTTGCGATACTGTCGATGAAATGATTGACTGGATGGATACTACCGGCAAAGATTACGGAGAAGAGCGGTCAGGGACCAGTAATCTTGTTGATGCTCTTGACACTATTACTTGGTGGGCAACATATTCTTTCTTCCATCTAGATGAACAGCCTATACGTAATGCGTATTTGTGATTTATATTCATTATGAATATAATTTAACCCGTATTGAATATTTTGGTGTTAGAAGATTATATTCACCAAACTTTCAAGCAAGTCATATGGCGACCAATAACCAAAAAACATCGAAATGACCGGGATAAGGAAGATTAAGAATACTGTGTAGAAGGCGCTTTCACTCCAGTCTTTTACCTTAGCACCATCTAAAGGCCCCCAAGGAATCATATTGAACAGTCCAAGTATTAAGTTTGCATAGAGCCAAACTATTCCAGCATCAATCAGCATTGATTGCCATAATATGCTATTACCATCCAGATAAACACTTAGAGATAATCCATTTTCGAATAACGGTGTATGGGAGAAATCAAATGCGCCAGTAATTCCAAGGATTAGTACCCAAATAGGAATACCAATAATGAATAAAGTAAGATTTGTTAACGGACCTGCCACAGCAACATAACCATTATATCGTCTTTTTACTAATCCAGAAACCATTACTGCACCTGGTGCCATAAATAAAACGCCAAGGAAAAAGGAAAGCATTATTCCAAACTGCAAGCCTTTAGGATCTGCTCGGAATTCTGCCCAACAGCCGTATCTCTTTGCGACTATTTTATGTCCAATCTCATGTAAAATAAATGCTGGACCGACCGCTAACAGCATTACCGGCATAGCTAGCAGTAAGGCGATAAGCCATTCATTAATACCGCCCAGTCTTGAAATACCCGATAAACCTCTAACTGCAATTAATCCTAATGCCAATGTGAATGCTGCAGTAGCGAGGCGTAAATGCTGTTTTTCGATATCACTAAATTCCCATACCTGTTTAGGATGTGAACTATTACTAGTTTCACTAGCGAACATATTTTTTAAATCATCAATTGTATATATTGAGTTTTTTGAGTTATTGTCTGTAGAATGAATTCGGCTTATTTTTGGTTTAGGAAATGGATTAGAATCGACGATATCGGCCCTAGGATCACGAGTCGCCATGGCCTATTCACGCGCTCTAGTTTATTGAATGCTATTATATGATGAAATTTTACCATCATACAACTGATACCATGGCTCAACCACGTAAAGCAATGAAGGCTCTTGGATTTCAAGGATGTTGCTTACGTTGTGACGCTGAAAACGTCAGTGGCCTCAAGCGTTGTAAATCATGTATCGATTACCACAAATTAGTAAAAAATATGATTTTAGAAAATGACGATTCAATTTTAATTCAGCATATGAAAGATCTTTATGCAATGCTATCAAATCCTGAGATGTTTGATGTTGATGAAGTCCATGGTAAAGAATTATTATTTCAACAGTCATTAATAGCTGAGGTAGATTTCGATGAAGGTTATGTATATCCTGAGGAAATCAGTGATTTATTTGGAAAATCAGAAAATGTAGAACGGCGGATTATGGAGGATTTAGTAAATAAGAATCCATGGAAAAACAACCCTCCGAGCAAGGATGTTGTAAGATTAATCGGATTAGAAACCTGGTCTGAGGATGAATTATCTAGTCTTGAATATGATGGTAGAATAACAAAGCCAAGTAAGAGTATCCAACCAACCAGTAAAGAAGAGAGACTAGGTGAGGATATAACAATAAAAATTAATGATTCTGCAGAAGTAGATGACAAAATAAAAGAAAAGCAAAAGCAGAAACGTATTTGGCAAGATTTAGTTGATGATATTCTAGATGATATCTAGGTTGGGTGAAATTGTTTTAATCGGTTCACCTAATTCATAGGTCACTCTTTGTGTGCCCTTGCCCTTTGATTTTTTACTAATTATATTTACAGAACCTACCTCTTCTAAATTGGTAACATGAGTCCCTGCACATGGGCACAAATCTATATTTTCCCCAATCTTAACAACTCGTAAATTTTTGACTGATTTTGGTAATAAATTCATATTAGTTCGGTCTTCTGGCATTATTGCGTTAATCTGTTCTCGGTTCATTGTTGAGTTGGTTATTTCTATTGACTGATTGGTTAGTTCATTAGCCGAAGATGATAATTCATCCAACATATTTTGATCAAATGATATCGGGTTGAAGTCTATTCTTGAATGCGTAGAATGAATTTGATTTCCGACAGTCCTAACTCCATTGAATATTTCGTATGCTAATCCTGACATCAGATGTTGAGCGGTATGCATTCGCATGTGAGAGTATCGCCTATGCCAATCGATATTACCGATTACTTCATCGCCAACAGTAAGGTTATGTTCTCCAGAAATGTAGTGTTCTATTACCCCTCTTCCTCTAACTTCAGAAATTTCGATTTTGCCGTTATCTGTATCAATGTATCCTAAATCCCAGTTTTGACCGCCACCAAGAGGATAGAACAGAGTTCGATCTAACACTAGTTTGTTATCAATAATTGATATTACTTTAGCACTAAATCTAGTGTTGTAGGCATTTTTTATCTCATCTAAGTACAATTTCTCCGTATTCATGAATTCATCACCAATTCAGCTAGTTCAACCGCCTTGTCATAGTAATCATCCAAAACCATTAGTTTGTTATCATAATATGCAGAAACATGTTTTGATTCAATCCACCCATTATTAGGAAACTGTTCGTTACCTTCAACATACCAAACTTCTACCAAATTATCTTGCCTTTCTAATGCAATATGATACTCTTTGAGTTCAGGTAAATCCCTAATCAAGCATATTCCAACAAAAAAATCCTTAACCGGCAATTTTGGCTTTATCAATTTGCTACTGGGTTGATAGTATTCATGTTTTAGATCTCCAAGAGATACTAAACTATATTCAGATAGGTCAATAACGATATCAAATTGTAACTGATGAGGATTAATATCGCTACCAGATGTATAAATCACAATATTTTCTTCCTTTTCTTTATATTCTATCACCCTTGTTCTATTGTAAACTATTACACCATTCTTAGCGATTTTGTGAGTAATTAGTTTACATAACCACTCTGTTCTAAAATTTATTGTGCTATTTTTTGTTAACTTGAATAAATTATGTTGATCTTGATTATGTAATATTTTTTCGAGTATATCTAAATCATTAGACGTCCCTGGAAAACTTGCTGGAAAACCCAATTCTAGTTCAGAATCAATAATCATTATCTGATTATTACTAGACAAAATATCTGCACACAAAAGACCAATCAAGTTGCTACCAATTATCCCGATTGACTTCATATCTTATTCTCCGGTATTATTTCCAAAGCAAAGACTGGACAAGATGGGATACAAAGTTCGCAATGAGTACAGTTCTTTTCATCTACTACTGCTATTCTATTATCAATATCCAATACGTTTACTGGACATAGTGCCAAACATGCTCCACAACCAAAACATTTGTCCTCGTCGACAAAAAATATGTGGTCTACAATCCTTGGCACGTTACACTCTAACAAGTAAAATCATTTGATACTATATGCCTTCAGTGGAAAGCAAAAGAGAGTTATCAACTGAAATATATCGATAGGAAATAATTTACACAATTATTTTGCAAATAATCACATGTATAGATAGACCCCCTTGTTTCCACTGCATATTGTTATTGACTAAGAAAAAGAAGCAAGAAGGAAAAATAATAGAAAAAGAAACAATGTCATTAGTATTATATCGAAAGAAGCCTATAATAAATTTGTTAGATTGAATCTTTATCATACAGCTAGATCTGATTCAATGACTCCAGAGGAAATAAGGGGGTGTGAGTGGTAAAATTCCATCAACATAATGTTAGATGACGATTTGGCTAATCTGTTACAATATGGTGTTTTACAACCCTGGCAGAACTTCTGATTATCCTGATACTCCTGTTAATTCAGGATATCGGTACCATTACTTGGGAGGTGGTGATGAAGTTGGTAACGTTGGTGTGATATTAGAAGGTCAGAATGATAACAGAATCCTCCTCGACTACGGTATAGCGCCAACTTCGCCACCTAAATATCCAAAAGAATCACCCCCAGTAAAGAATGCAATAATTACACATTCACACGTTGATCATCTAGGAATGGCCCCATGGTTGCCAGCTAATTACAATACTAATTTACATGGTACTAAATTAACAGCAGAAATTTCACGTATGATGTGGAATGATTGTTATAAAATATCCAATATCGAGAAATACCCACTACCTTGGGATAAAAGAGATATTGATACCGCAATGGATTCGTGGATAACTCATGAATTTGATACACAATGGGAACAACAAGATTGGAAATTATCGCTTTCTAGGGCTGGTCATATACCAGGTGCAGGGATGCTAAATATCGATACACCATCAAAAAATATTCTTTTTACTGGTGATTTTGATTCAAGAGACTCACCATTAACTAGTGGTGCAAAACCAATTAAAACAGATGTTCTGTTCATTGAAGGAACTTACGGTGGTAAGGATCATGCAAACCAAAATGAAGAGTTAACCAGGTTTATCGATAACATCATCAGGGTAACCGACAAAGGAGGTACAGTGTTAATTCCAGCTTTTGCCAATGGCAGAACACAAGACATGTTAATGAGGCTGCACCAAAATTGCCCAGAATTAGATGTTCATGTAGATGGTATGGGTAAGCGGATAACTAAATTATACCTAGAAAATACTCAATTCATTAAAGATTCTAAAGCTCTTAATTCGGCATGGAATTGGTGCAGGCGCGTAGCCAGTAAGTCTGATAGGAAAAAAGCCTTAGATTCAGACGTAATAATATCTACCTCTGGAATGTTACAAGGCGGGCCGGCTATATGGTATCTCAACAGATTACGGCACGACATTGAAAATGAGATTTTCTTTACTGGCTACCAAGCAAAGGATACAGGTGGAAGAAAACTACAGACAGAATCAAAAATAAACATATTTGGCAAACAAGTCGATATCAACTTAAATTGGGAAAAATTCTCATTTTCAACCCACGCAGGACACAAGGAGATAACAGAATTCGTTTATTCATGCGATCCAGATGATGTTGTTATTTACCATACCGATGCTAATACCGCTAGACCCCCACTAGTGGACGAGTTAGAGAAAAACGGCATCAACACACATTCGCCGATTAACGGTACTACCTATTCTATTGATTAGGATCAAATACTACTGATTTTGTCAATCCTAGATCGATACAAGATTAATACAGTAATAATCAAGATAGCCATCAAAAACAAACCAGAGCCACCTTCCTCATCAATACTTGATGATGTTTCGATGATTAAATCATCAGTTTGTTCTACTTCAATTACCGTTATCGTCCCATCCATTCCAACTGATTCGTGGGGTTCGCAAAAGAAGTCGTAAACCCCGGCTTGACCAATTTCAAATGTGTATAAATAATCCACTTCTCTCTCAGGATCACCGCTATCAAATAATCCGTTTTCTTCTACTGAGTTGTGTGGCAAAACTTCTCCACCCCACAAAAATCTGACACTATCTCCCTCATTGACAGTCAAAGTTGTCGGATAGAATCTTAGATTCGTTCCATCAACAGTAATAGTGTGTTCAGTCCCAAGGTTATCTAATTCTCTAAGATCGCCTGAAGGTAGTATTGAGAGTATAACCAACAGTAGAATTAGCCTTTTCATGATTGTTGAACAATAAATCACTTTATGAATTAATGTAAAAACTCACAATACTATTTTTGCGAAGTGATTGAATAGGTATACCTTCACCGGTAAACGATTGGCATGGCGACGAAAAGACCACCTCGAGGCGGAAAAGCCCAACGCCCTAGAAAAAAGAAACGTAGAATGCGCCTTTCTTTACGCCAAAATAAAATAAAGAAGACTGACGATTACACCGATTCACTAGGGTGGTCAAAGTCTTCTCCTGGTAGAGTATTAGAAGACGCACCTAAACCAACCGAACCTGAGACCCTTACAATTCAATGCGAAATGTGTGGTTGCAGGTTGAAAATTCCAAAACCGAAAAAGCAGCGCTATACCGTTAGTTGTTCTTATCCTGAATGCAATCATATAATGAAGTTCGATTGAGGCTTTCATATGCTTAAATCGCTTTTTTGGCGGGTCAATTTTTTCTTTAAGTATAGGAAATCACAGTGGATAAAAAAAAGACTTACAGGCGATGAATCGAAGCTCACTGTTGAGAGTAAAAACGGAATCTTTGTTACCGACCCAGCAGATTTAGAAGTTGGGGCGAAACTTCGAACTAAAGGTGAATATGGAACAGAAGAGATTGCGAGATTATCCCAATTAATCGATAACAATTCTTCAATTCTTATCGTTGGTGCACACATCGGCGCACTAGCCATACCTCTTGCTAAGCAATGTCTTCAAGTAATTGCAATTGAAGCAAATCCGAATAATTTTGAATTGCTCCAGACCAATATTAAACTAAATAATTTAACAAATATAACTGCGCACAACATTGCTGCTAGCACAAAATCCGAAACAATACAATTTCAATTGAACACGGTTAATTCTGGTGGTAGCAAAAGAGTTCCAGTGAATAATCATTACATGTATACTTACGATAACCCGAAGGTTATAGATGTGGACGCATATTCATTAGATGAATATCTTGACCATGATGAATTTGATTTGGTTCTTATTGATATAGAGGGATCAGAATATTTCGCCATGGAAGGAATGTCAAATATACTATCAAAAGCAAAAAATCTCGTTGTTGAATTCCTCCCACACCACATTACTAATGTTGCAGGGGTTGGGTTGTCAGATTTCCTTGGTAATATCCCTAAGCATCTTACTAAGGTAACTATCCCTTCGAAAAAATCGACTCACCCCATAGATGTAGGTATTATCACTCTAAGCCAAATGTTTGATTCAGGACAAGGTGATGATGGAATAATTTTCCACAATTAATGATTAATAGACAGTTACCCACTATTGTAATGCCTGATAATATCACTTATCGGGAAATTTGATATTTCTTCATTTATCGATTCCATCAATGTATCATTTTTTTCTTTGAGCAGATTAAGGTAATTTTCGTAATTATTACCGCCACTGCTAGACCAGGAAAATGGATGGATAAGGATGTGAATTTTGCGCCAAGAACTATTCATGGAGTCCAATGGATGACCATATTTCCACTGATGATTAGAATCTGAGATATACTTAATTTCAGGATCTTCAGGAATTTTATCATCAAAATATTCGAAAAATAGGTTTGAGTATACGTTTATTATTCCGTCAATATTTATGTTATTACTCAACACTTCACTATTCAAATTAGGTCTGTGAAATGAAAAGCGGTCGACACTTATTTTGGTTAAGTCTTCAAAGATTCTTTTCATCATAAAAAACTCACTTCTCACGATTTTTTCTTTTGAACTAGAAGGAGTAAAATGTATTCCTATCTTATGGCCTAGTTTAGCAATATCATGAATTATAGCTAAATTCTTACTGGAAAATGGGTTGTAGGTATTGTTATTTATTTGGAAAAAATAACTGGTTTTTACATTCATTTCAGACTCTAATTTTGCCATTTCTAAAGCCCTTTCAACTGAAAATTCAATATCATGGCGAATAACACAGAAACTTTCTGTTTTTTCATCGATATCCCCATAATCAATTATGTCAAATTGTTCTGATAGGCTCTGCAATATGTTTCGGTATTCCGCATAGGAAAACGGAGCGGCTTCTAAAATATCATAATTTGAATTCATTTTCAGATGCCTCATTAATGTATAATTTTTCACCGTTTTCCATAACAATAAATGCTGAGGGATATGGACCATTCAACGCCCTTACTAGTCTAGCAGCTTCACTAGCCGTCATATCTTTGGTAATTTCTCCATGTTTGGGTTCTCTCTTATCAGTATAACTTGCATAATTGTCATCTTGCTCAATAGAAGGTAAGTTAGGCCAAGCGACTAATATTTGCCCAAGGTTTGCTACCAAAACCTCACTTATTTTAGTAACTAGATTCGCCGCAGTATCATTATTGTCAATGGGAATGGTTTGTTGGAAAATAATGTTACCACTATCCACACCATGATCAAGGTGGAATAACGAGACACCCATCTCCTCAAGACCATCAATAATTGCCCAATTAATTGGCGCCCTGCCGCGGCGTTGCGGCAGCATTGAAGGGTGAAAACCAATCCCTGGTCTCAATTCTAACAAATCTCTTTTCAGCAAATATGGATGACCTATAACCACAAAAAAGTCAAACTCTAACAACATTATATCCTTTTTATTATCATTAATGTTTGATGTTATGGTGTAACTTATGTCGTTATCTAGACATATTTGTCTTAGTGATGAGGCATTACTTGGTAAAAACACATGTGCGACAACTAATTCTTCAACATCTATAATGGAGGTTAAACATCTAGACCATTTATCATTGCCAACATAGATTATTTTGTTCAAATGATCAACTCCACCTAATTAGCAAAAATCAGAACCATTCTAATTAGCCTTTTCCGATCTGCTAAATAATTCGACAACCTTGGGGATATACTGCTTCAACTCCGCTCTAAATACTAAACTAGAATATGTTACCGTCAATAAAAACATCAACCACCAGGTAATTCCTAAACCAGCTCCAGTAATATCACCGAATGATGTAGCAGAATCCAATGTATCGATATCATGACCAAGACCAATAAAGGCATAAATCAGAATTACAGTTAATGGTATAAGTGAACTAGCCTTGGTAAATATAGCACGGTAGTTTTGATATTTGTCTACCCAAAACTCACTATCTGGGTTCCTGTAACTGACATATAATGACGATAAAATCAGACCTATCAGCAACGTAATACTACCTAGGTATCCAAGTATCATTACCTTGCCAAATATCGACATTGTGTCGCACTGCAAGCCAGAATCAGTAGCCACCTCATCATCAAACAAACCTCCTGAACCCCACCCATCACACTCACTGTATGGAATTATTACACTAGTTTCAACAACAACACCCTCAATCATATATTCATTATATGATTCAACACTTGTCAAGCCATATTTAATTTTAGAATTTGACGATTCCCCGAAAAAATCAACCCCATCTATACTAACTACAAACCAAGAATTTGAGGTAATTGAAACTATTATACCAATCAACATCAAAATTGAGGCAACATGCTGGAAAATTATCCATCTATCAACCTCTTCCGATTTTAATACTGAAGCGATTTCAGAAAACAAACTATTACCCGACTCACCACTTGTATTTGTCATAAACTATCTTCTATTAACTAATAAATAAGTTATCACCCAACAAAATTCATTATGATTTTATTTTCCATTATTTGCTGTACACTATTGAGGTGCTGAAATATAGTTGATTTAACAGGAGTTATTTGTGGCTGATGAGAAACCAACCCTGTTAGTTGCTAAAGGGGTAATTTCTAGATTAGGCGGTGCGGAGCGAGATTTACTGCGCAGATTACCGCATCTAACCAATTGGTTTAGCGTATCCGTTGCCACACTATCTTCCTGTGAAGAATTAGAACATCTATGTGAGGAGCACGACATCAATCTTTACAAACCAAGAGATTCATGGTTTCCACCCAATTCTGCAATATCACAGATTTTTGATAGTGTCCATCGAACCTCAAAACAAGCATGGAAAAATTGCGGATCATTAATTTCAGATATAGCTAGTTTTGATTACTTCCACATTATCAGCGGTGATGGCTACTTAGCGATGCTAGAATTAGTTCCAAGCGGCAAGCCCGCCCACCTGTATCTCTTAGAACCCCATCGAGGTTTACATGAAGACTCACTACATAGAAATCTAAATGGAGATTTACGGCGGCCAAAATTATTGACCAATATTCTACTTTCTAAAGCCAGAAAAAATGATTTGACCATTGTCAAACGCTTTGGGCGACGGACAAATACAATTATTTCTGGTAATTCATCATATACAGCAAATAGAATCAAGGAAGTTTATGATATAGATTGCGATTATCTACACCCTTGTGTCGATGCTAATGAGTATACATCCAGTACTAACAATGTAACTAATCCTTATCCTAATTCAAGTTTAATGCAGTATGTAGTAACTATCGGTACAGCAAATTGGGCAAAAGGCTCTATGGAAGTGATATCAATGCTGTCAGGTACAAATCTCTCACTCGCCCATGTTGGTGGTGGACGCCCCGATGAGCTCAAAGCACTACAAGATCACGCAGACAAGCATGATGTTGGATTATGGATTGCGCCCAAATTATCCTCCGATCAACTATCATTACTAATTAAACAATCACTAGCGGTAGTATCTATGGCTCACAAAGAGCCGTTTGGCCTTACTCCGATTGAGGCATTTTCAATTGGGACACCGGCTATTTTCGTTAACGATGGTGGATTCATTGACTCAATTGTAGATGGTGAGTCTGGACGGTTAATTCCCAGATCCTCAACTATGGAATGGCATCGTGCTCTAGACCAGGCCAAGTCCGAGAAGATTCGTCACAAATGGGCTAGTAATGGAAGACAGAGGATTGCTGAACTACGATTATCGCCTTATGAACAAGCGGAAAAACTACACCAAATTTTGGTATCATAACCAAATACTTGCATACTGTATTCCCCGTTTCATAGCAGCAATAATCAACACTAGTGCTAGAATTTTTCGAACTAATCCCTGCTCAGCATATTTAGCTCCATACAAAGCACCAATTGAACCTCCAATAATAATTGCTGAAACCAATAATGCAAGTAATGACCAATCGAAATCTAATTGTGAACTTATACCCATACCAACTAAGCCAGATAGCGAATTCACAAAGATAAATACTGCAGCAGTAGCAGCCGCGGTCTTGACATTAGCCCACTTTTTTAGTAGAAGTATTGGTGAAAGAAAAATNCCTCCACCAACTCCAATAATTCCACTTACTAAACCAATACCACCGCCCCAAACATATGCTTCACCCACTCTTAATTTTACCAGCGAATCATTAACATATTCCTTATTGTTTGAGATTTTATATGCCGCCCAAATCAACGTTATTGACAACAAAATATCATAGATATCTGGATTGATCTTTAACATACCACCGACGAATGCCATTGGGACACTAGTCATAACGAATGGAATTGTCAATTTTGGGTTGTGAAAACCAGCCTGACGATAATGATAGAAAGCTATCGAGGCAACGACTAGGTTCATCACCCAAACATGCTGCTTTAACCATACATGGCTCATCAATCCAAATGAGGTAAGAGATAGTATTGCGAGGTAACCAGATGCTCCACCATGGCCAACACTGGAGTATAATGCCGCAATTACTACCAAACCAGTAAATAGCAAATATAACTCATACTGCAGATTTATCCCTACTCAAGCCATAATATCAAAGCACATTTTGTTTTGGGAGCCATATGAGCAAACAATACCCATACTTCATCTCGCTGGATGAAGCGGTAAGTATTTGCAATGAATATCAAATAAAACTGTCTACTGAGACAATTTCAATCAGCAATGCACTCAGTAGAGTGTTGGCTACTAGCGTGATAGCAAAAGTTGACGATCCGGGGTTTGACAATTCGTCGATGGATGGGTTTGCAGTATTGCATGCAGATACTGTAAAAGCACCTGCGAAATTAACCATCGTTGGCGTATCAAATGCTGGGACAAAGGAGCAACCACGTATCGAGAAAGGAGAGGCGCTAAGAATCATGACAGGAGGCCCAATGCCCAGCGGTGCAGACTCAATAATCCCCATTGAACTGTGTACTATTGAAGGTGACGAAGTTATTTTACAGGAACCCTCGAAACCTAATTATGTTAGGAAAAAAGGTGAAAATTTTACTCAGCAGCAGGAATTATTCCCGGCTGGAACGATAATGTCACCGGAGAAAATTTCTCTCTGTGCTGCTGCCGGGATTTCAGAAATTACAGTTTACAAAAAATTGAAAATTGCTGTTATTTCAACCGGTGACGAATTGAAGAATCTGGGTGATGAATTGACCTTCGGTCAAATATACGAATCCAATTCCTATGGGCTCAAATCATTGATAGAAATGTATGGACATGAAGCAACGAGATTCCCTTATGTGATTGATGACATAAAAGTTCTACGTGAAGCCCTTGATGATGCGGCTAAAAATTTCGATTGCATCATCACATCTGGAGGCGTCTCGATGGGGGATCGAGATTTTGTTAGAGCTATCATGGAGCAGGAAGGAGAAATAAAATTCTGGCGGGTTAAAATGCGGCCAGGGTCGCCACCCATCTTCGGTCTGTGGAAGGGTACTCCAATATTTGGCTTACCGGGCAACCCGGTAAGCAGCCATGTAGTATTCCGAGCAATTGTTGGGAAATGGCTGACTGCGTTGACAAATACTTCAGATTATAATAGCAAATATATCAGTGCAATATTGTCTGAGGACATAAAAACCCAGTCCGATTTCACCACGTTTAGAAGGGTTGAATTGTTTGAGAAATCCGGAATTACATATGCTCGCTTGAAAGGACATCAAGGCTCTGGTAATATTGCAGGCATTGCACAAAGCGATGGCCTTACAGTAATTCTTCCCGATGAAAAAGGCCGCAAAGGGGATGTCTGTAAAATTCTGTTATTGTAGGTGATAACATGAAAAAAACCGTTACAGATAGTGTCGAATTATTGACCTTCCTCAAAGAGATATTTATCAATACTTCTACCAATAAACTACGCAAAATGCTGACCACGGGACGCGTAACAGTGAACAATACTGTGATCCATAAAGCTAAACACATACTCGTTGAAAATGATGTAGTTGAGATCGGTGATAAAACCACCAAGACCCCAACCATTTCAACAAATATACCAATTAAAAATCTCAAGATTAATCTCATCTACGAGGACGAATACATACTTGTAGTCGAAAAACCACCGAAGGTCCTTTCTGTTGCAACAGATAAATTAGAATCAGAGACATTGCACGCAAAATGCGTTGATTATCTGAAACAAACAGACCCAAATGCGTGGGCATATATCGTCCATCGTTTAGACAAGGAAACCTCCGGAGTTATGTTGTTAGCGAAGCATAAGTCAGCTAAAAATTACCTTCAAGAACAATTTGCTGAAAGAGCGGTATACCGAATATATCATGCCTTAATAGAGGGTGTCCCCGAAGATGAATTAGGCACAGTGAAACAATATTTACTCGAAGATAAAAATCTCAACATCAAGACTACAACTAAATCTCACAAAGATGCCAAGTTAGCCATAACACATTGGGAGGTCTTATCGACAAATAATGATTCATCAATTGTCAGGGTTATGATAGAAACCGGGCGCCGTCATCAAATTAGAATGGCGATGAAATCCCTTGGTCATCCAATCGTGGGCGATTTGATTCACGGTGCACAGAATGACCCATTTTCACGAATCTGTTTGCACGCAACCTCGTTAGAATTTTTACATCCACAAACCGATGAACCTGTAAGGTTTGAATCATCCCAACCTTTTACCACACTATGAAGTAAACCACTCATTCAAATAGAGGACTTATTGAACTCTTGCCATCCAATTATGATTAGGTGAAGGCCATGGGTGATAATCAAGACTGGATAACTGTACGGGGAGCCCGCACTCATAATTTGAAAAATATTGATGTTAAGCTTCCACGAGGAAAATTCGTTGTGGTTTCAGGTGTTTCAGGCTCCGGAAAGTCCAGTCTCGCTTTTGATACGCTTTACGCTGAAGGACAACGACGATATGTTGAGAGTTTATCCTCATATGCTAGGCAATTTATCGGGCAAATGAAAAAAGCAGATTGTGACGGTATCGAAGGGTTATCTCCAGCCATCTCAATAGACCAAAAGCAAGGCAGCCACAACCCGCGTTCAACGGTAGCGACTGTCACTGAGATCCAAGATTATCTTAGATTATTGTGGGCTAGAATTGGTAAGCCCCACTGTCCAACTTGCGGTGTTGAGGTTGCTAGGCGAACGGTGCAGGAGATTGTCGACGATATACTATGGAATTTAGAAGAGCATACTGTTGCGGTTTGGTCTCCAGTAATTAGAGCCAGAAAAGGTACACATCAAGATTTATTCCGTCAATTGGTTGAACAGGGCTTCCTCAACGGCAAGGTAAACGGTCACGATGCTGAGTTTGAGACTCCCCCTCAGTTAGACAAAAACTTCCGTCATGATATTGATGTAAGAATTGACCGTTTCGTTTGTCGACGAAAATCTAGACAGCGGCTAACCGAGGCTGTTGAATCAGCATTACGTCTAGGTGGCGGAGCGCTTGCAATCGAATCATTGAAACAACCTTCTGAGAATTTACCGCTACCTAGTGGCAGCAAATCAAGAGAAAATAAGGCTGGACAAATTATTTCATGGTCAGAGGATTTTGCATGCCCAGAACACGGGGCATTCATGCCAGAACTTTCCCCTAGAGTGTTTTCATTCAATTCTCCGCTTGGCGCTTGTAGTAGCTGTCAGGGGCTCGGTGTGCAGCGACAATTCAATACAGAGTTAGTCGTTGATTATGAATTGTCAATTAATAATGGCTGTGTAAGGCCGTGGAAGCGATCTATGTCCCCCTCATGGTATCGAAGGCTGCTAGAACAGGTAGCGGATTACTACAATATTCCCATTCATGTGCCATTCAAACTACTCTCTGACGATGAACAGGACATATTACTGTACGGTTCAGGATCTACTGTAATTAATTTTCACTTTGAATCTGACAATGGGTCGGTTTACAAGATGAATAGGCCATGGGAAGGCATTATACCTCGTCTAGAAAAGACCTACACTGAAACCTCATCTGACAGAACTCGTAACAGGCTGATAAACTGCATGACAGATCTACCCTGCTCGGAATGTAATGGTGAGAAACTGAATGCCGCAGCAAGACATGTGACTGTTGGCGGAATTCGTCTACCAGAGGTTTCCTCATGCTCAATCCACGATAGCCTTGAACTGGTAAGGGCTTGGCGTCCAGAAAACGAACGCGGGCCGCCGGAAGAATATGCCGATCAGGTAGAAGCTCTCGATGAAAAGAGCATATTCATCGGCAATGAAATCCTAAAAGAAATAGAAAGCCGTTTAGATTTCCTCAATAGCGTTGGCCTTGATTACTTAA
>FUFK010074894.1_pt1 | contig 23084 bp, 40 predicted proteins | sample 1021851 | NCBI WGS metagenome assembly FUFK01 (sample SAMEA51879418, study PRJEB19060) | metagenome | reverse complement strand
CATCACCTAAACTAGATAGTGATGGAGATTTAGATTTATCATCCGTTACTTTTCCAACGGAGCCTAGTTAATTATGAGTACATTAAAAGTCGGAGGAATTAGAGGAGTATCAGCATCATCAGATGCGATAACAGTAGCTGATGATGGAACCTGTACTGGTAATATTACTAATAATTTAAGTAATCGTAATCTTCTAATTAATGGAGCATGTGTTATTAGTCAAGAAGCTAATGGAGCTGCAGTAGATGGGTCAAGTGCATATTATGCAGTAGATAGGACTCACATTGAAGGTTTTAATGGAGGTGGTACAGGAACTGCACAACAAGTAGATGATTCACCTTCTGGATTTACTAATAGTATTAAGGTAACTGTTACAGGAACAGATACAAGTTTAGCTGCCACAGATTATTATACTTTACGACAAATTATTGAAGGATATAATGTCAGACATTTAGGATTTGGAGCAGCAGGGGGAACAAGTGTTACTTTGTCTTTCTTTGTAAAGTCTTCTCTTACAGGTAACTTTTCTTGTTCTCTAAGTAATGGTGGTAATAGTAGATCTTACCCAATAATGTATACAATTAATGCTGCTAATACTTGGGAAAAGAAAACAATGACATTTCCTGCAGATGATACAGGTACATGGGGTACAGGTAATGGAAGAGGCTTTTCTGTTAGATGGAGTATGGGTGCTGGATCAAGTAGATTAGGTACAGCAGGTGCGTGGGGGGCAGGTCAATTTCATGGAGCAACAGGTACAACTAATTTATTTGGTACAAATGGAGCTACTTTTCAAATTACAGGAATGCAATTAGAAGCTGGTAATATAGCTACAGATTTTGAACACAGAAGATTTACTGATGAACTTGCTTTATGCCAGAGATATTTCTGCCAATATACTGGAGATGATGGTGATAGTTTTGTGCCAGCAGCTATGACGGACAGCTCAACTTATTATATGTATTTTTCATTCCCTGTTCCTATGAGAATCTCACCTAGTTTTACTGGAAATGCTAAAGCTATAAGATTTCATTGTGATGCTAATAATAGTAATGATAAAGATTTTAATACAGCCTTTTTATTCAACCCTCCTACTACTGTGAATCCATCTTCTCTTTACTTAGGAATAGACTCAAGTGGTTCTCAAGGTGGGCTTGCTGGCGAAATGCAGGGCAGGCAAGATGGTATTATTGCAAAATTTAATGCGGAGATGTAATCATGGCAACACGTTATCAACTTTATAAAGATAGATCAGATGGGGTATCTATTAAAGCAGTAAAAAGAATACTAGATGATGGGACTATTACTTGTATTCCTATGGTGGTTGGAAATAGAGACTATGATAAATATTTAGAGTGGGCAAAATCAAACACAATTGAAGCTGCTGACGCTTTAACTTGGGATGATATTAGAGCGAAAAGAGATACTATTTTACAAAGTACTGATTGGACTATGATTCCAGGAGCGAGTGTAGATCAAACTGCATGGGGTACTTACAGACAAAACATAAGAGATATTCCTCAGACTTATAAAGATAAAACTCCTGATGATGTTGTCTGGCCGACTCAACCTTCAACAAAAGGTCCTAATTCTTAAGTTGATTAATCAAACTGGTTAGATAATAAAAATCACAGTAGAATAAAAATAAGATATTTTTTAAAAAAATGCAAAAAATTTTTAATGCAATAGCTGTTGCTTCAGGTATAGTTTCTTTGACTGTTGTAGGAGCTGGATTAGGCATTTATTTAAATAAAGATGCAATTATCAATCATGTGAAAGAGAAGGCTTTAGAGTCGGTCACAGGAGGCTTAGGAGATGCTATAGAAGATGCATTACCGATACCTGATATGACTGGTGATGTAATTCCTAAAGGCACTGCACCTATGAACCCATTCTAAAATTGTCTGAANTNAATCAAATAAATATAAATAAATTAGAGATAATTCCAATAAATAGTTATATTCATACGTCTATACAATCAATACCTTTAAGTCCTCCTGTAACTTTAACTATTGGTAGTCCAATAATCCAAGTTCCAGGCTGCGTTGTATTTAATCCTGCTAACGAAAAATCAATAAAACTTGTTACTGAAGATGATAGAGGTAATAAAACTTTATGTGATGGAACTGTACCATATTTCTTTCCTATGGATTATGTTCCTGAAGATTTAATTTTTGTAGAGGATGTAGTTGCACCTAATGTAAACCCAGCTCCACAATTAGAAACTCCTCAACCTAATTTAGATAACCTACCTCCACCACAAAAAGAAGTTGAATGTCCTGCTCCTAATCAACCGCGAGTCGGAGATTTAACACGTAATGGAGAAGAGAAAGTTATAGGTCATGAACTCAGTGCTGATAAAAAAACTTGCATAGTTTTGTACGAACCAACCACTGCAGCTGATAAGTATCTGCCAAATACATCTCAAGTTAGTACAACAGCTGCAATCGCTGTAGTAGCAACAGCTTCAGCAGCAGCAACACCCCTATTATTAAGATTAATACGTCCATTATTAAAGCAATTATTTAAAAAAATACAGGCTTTATTTGGTAAAAAACAAACAGAAAAATTTAAAGGTCTAAAAAGAAAGAAGAAACTTATTTCGGAATCTCGTGCTGATGATTAGGAATGACTCCGTGAGGATTTGCAACTACGATATCTGCACATATTTTTGCAGCTGGACTTGATTTATGAAAGGTAACTCCTAACCTTTTCTGCTCCGCACAATGTTTTAATCTTGCCATTTCAAAATCCAATCTTTTATTAGCTATTAATTGTTGATTTAATTGGTTTTGAGTATCAGCAGCCTTCAGGCAGCCCTCGTTATGACGTTTATCCAATGGTATGGTTATGTTCATACTGATGCCCCATCCAATACTATGATTAGATTTCTGACCTGTTCTAGTTGGTTTTTCATAAAGCACGGTTCCAGGATTGTCTAATACCCCATCGTTATTGGTATCTGAATTATCAAAAACTGGATCCATATAATAATCTTCATAAGGTTCTTTCCATGAATCTTGTAATGTAGCGAAGGGAGTAATACTAAGAGTTGCCCCCTGACATGACACCCCATTTCCGTGAGTATTAGTTATATATGGACCCGAAAGATTTTGTACAGCCAAATTGGATACGCTTCCAGAACTATTTGCTACTGGGTTTGCCGTTGCGGACACCCCTCCTACTTCATTTGCATAGATAGGAGTACTAAATATATTTAAAGCAAGAAGTAAATATTTTACTGACTGAAGGTTGAAACCGTATCTGTGACTGAAGTTATCTCTGTTGTTCTTTGAATTATGGTCTGAGATTTTAATCCTGGCTGACTGAGAGTCGTAGTTAGTTGCCACGGCTTGCTTGTATCTGTCACCGTGAAGTTTGGCATGTTTGTTGTATCTAGATTTGTCCACGTCGAATTTACACCATTAACAGACTGTGTAACACTCTGAGCTGGAGGAACCAAGCTACTTGCATCTGTACTAATGTTATTACCTGTTACGGTATATTGCCACCCAGTCTGATAATCAATGACATTTATTGTTTCTGTAACCGTTGAAGTGGTTTCTGTATGGCTGGTAAGACTACCAGTCTGAAAGTTGGGAACGACTGGTACGGCTTCTACAGGTACACTCAACGAGCTTAATACGACCACAGGTATCACACTTTTCAGGATCTTTCTTATCTTCATTTTCTTTGATTGCAAAAGCATGATCCTTTAGCTTCATTTGATACTGATCTCACTCACAAACTGTCCTGTAGCTGTTGTTCCTGCACCCCCTGCAGTTAGAGCAATTGTTGAACTGGAATCAATAGTGCCAGCTAAATCCCCAGCTGTCCCTGCAGCAGTTGATGTTTGATTAGAAAAAGCACTAACAGCACCTGTAGCTGGAGCAGTAGTTACCAAGGCATCTCCTTGAGTAAAACTTTGAGTGAAGCTGAAGCTTTCGCCAGCAGTTGCTTGAACAGCAGATAAGGTTGGAATAGAGCCAACTCCTGATGTGATTGTCATAGCACCAATAGAGTTAGTAGATGCTCCACCCTCTGGTGTATAACTCGTTGTGACATTATTTCCTGAAACACTATATGTATTTCCTAAACGCTCTACGTTTGTTGCACTAGCGTTGACAGTAAGCTGTACACTAGCCGATAGTTTATGACTGATATCTGCCTTTGCTGCTGGTGCAAATATCAATATCAACAAAGGGAGAAATTTTCTCATCTTTCTATACTTATTGTTTGCTATACATAAGTTTACATGAGCGAAACTTAGTATTAATTGGATTATAAAATGACTGAAAATTCAAAAGAGTCTTCTAAATCACAACAGAAGAAAAATGTTTTTGAAAAGATTAAAGAAAACATAGATGACAAAGATGAACAATTAGCATTTATCTCAGTCATAGTAAGGCTTGTCGTAATCGCCTGGAGCGGATTTATCGTCAGCCTTAACTACATATCTATTCCAGGATATAGTAATGAGCCCAAGGATATTACATTTCCAGCTTCGATTCTGACAGGAGCGATTTCAACATTCGGTATTGAAGCATCACGAAAAAAAGGTGAAAAATCTAAAGATATTGCCAGTAAATCCAATGCAGTTCATACTCAAATATTACGTATAGAACAGGCTCCAATAAAAATTATTACTGAAAATACTAACAAGTGACATGTACTACAAACAAAGAAGAAATTGGGGAGTAATAGCTTTAGTATCCATCTTAGGTCTTTCTAATGTCTCTATGATGAATACTTTAGTTTCTCAAAAGTTTAGAAATCCTTATCCGAATTTAAATTTACCAGTAGGTCCTTATACAAGTTACAGAGTTGTAGCTAAAGAAAATGGATATAGTATTAGTTACAGAGCTAATGATCCAAAAATTCTTGCAAGAACTAAAATTGTCGATGATGAAAAAGGCTTATTTAATAAAAAATCTAAATTAAATTTGAGAGAAACTTATACGATGAATGGGGAATCATCTCCTAGTCAGCCAAATGGCTCTGTGATGACTGATAAAGACATAGCCTGCATAAAGGTAGAAGGAAGCGGAAATGCAACTGGAAGGGTTGTAGGAGCCTCTGTAGGGGTAAAAGCAGCACCTGTGGTTAGTAACATACCAATTGTGGGATGGTTAGCAGCTGGACTCGTTACAATGTTTGCTCAAGATAAAGGATCAGAAATAGGTGGGGATATAGCTAAAAATTATAATGATTGTTAGTAGCTAGATAGAATTTAGGAAGCTATACTCAAATTAATAGAATATTAATTATGTCTTGCAAAGTTTCCTTAGAAAAATTAGAAGATACGTTAAAACAATTAGCGGAACAACAGACCAGTATGGCTAATGATATTAGGTTAAAAGATTTAGATTTAAGTCAGACAAAAGAATCCTACTTAAAAGTTTTAGGAGCCATTGAAATAGTTCAGTTCCTTAAAAAAGAAGTGGAACATCCTCCAGAAGAAGAGCCAAAGATTGATATTGCTGAGGTCACATGATATGTTGTCGGAGATGAATCAAGAAAGATATAAAGCTCTTAGATTGTTAGCCGATCATATTCGAACCCCGTCCCGTGATTTATACTTAAATGCAATTTTTAATGATGTGAAAGATGAAGATTTAAAGTGGGTGACTGAGAAAATTCATTATTATTTATTAAGATTGTTAGAAGAATCAGACTGTGAGATAGAAGAAGAGATAGATTTAGTTCCATTAATGGAATAAAAGATACATTTGTGCAAGTTTATGCAGCATAGAGTTTTCTCAAAGCTGCATAATATATGATTAATTGCGAGCAAGATTTACTAGTCAACCTAATTGAACTATCTCCTCGCAATGCTCGACGAAAATTTAGACAGTCAATATTTGAGTCATGGGAATGGAAGTGTGCGTATTGTGATAAAGATTTAGATACGAAGTCTGCAACTATTGATCACATAGTGCCGAAGTTTAAAGGTGGACATAATGTTAAATCAAATATGGTTTGTTCATGTTCTAAATGTAATAGGTCAAAAGGATCTGTATTACTAGAGGATTGGTATAATTCATCAAATTCTTGTTATTCAAAGGAAAGACTTGGTAAAATAAAGCATTGGATAGAAGATAATAGTGCTCCTATTAAGCTTGTATCTTCAGATAAAGCTACTCCGTACATAACAAATGATTTCTACATCGGATGGATCTCAAGCTAAAGCCAAAGCGTTTTTAAAAGATAAGAGTCAGAAAATTATGGAATATATGCCTGAATTACAAAGGGCACGTATGCCAGATGCTCTTGCTAGAACTGAGGGTGGCGAAGATCAAAGTATTCGAGCTAAGGTACAGAAAGGTACTATAAAAATTCTTTAATGAATAATATAAATCCAAAAGATGCTGCATTAGTAAATGAGCATCTAGTCCAGTGTCTTCGAGACTCTGTAATGGTTTTGCATCAAACTCAACTAATACATTGGGGACTTCTAGGTTCAAAATTTTATCAAATTCATCTTCTTACAGGAGATATTCAGACTGAAATGACTGAAGGTATAGATAATATGGCTGAACACATAAGATCTATAAACGTAATGACACCAACCAGTGTTGCAGATTTATTATCATCAAGAATTAAAGATATAGAAAAATTTGATCCTTTTGATCAAGATAAACTTATTTTAGATATAAGCGTAGCCCACGACATGCTTGCAGGAGCATTTGAGGAATTAGCTAAATATGCTGGCATGATTGGAGATGATCTAACACAAGATTTAGCTGTTGAGAGAGGTAGAGTTCATAAGAAAAATCAATGGCATCTTAGAGCTACAATGACATATATGACTAATGATAAAGAGAGCACTGATGTCAAAGAGGGCAAAAGCTAAACAACTTTCAAAAGATCATTTGAAATGTAATAAGCCAAAGAAGACTCCAAGTCATAAAACAAAGTCTCATGTTGTTAAAGCATGTAAAGATGGTAAAGAAAAAATAATTAGATTTGGTCAACAAGGTGTTAAAGGAGCTGGTAAAAACCCAAAATCTGAAAAAGATAAAGCTAGAAAGAAATCATATTATGCAAGGCATAATGCACAAGATCCAAACCCTGATAAGTTCTCAGCTAGGTACTGGTCACATAAAGTTAAGTGGTAATTAGATAAGACTCCAACTTCTCCACCATTTAGTAATAATATATTTATCACCTTTCAATGGTGGCAAGGCTTCATGCATGGTTTTGTAATTCGGAAAACCATTGATATATAAGTTATTCCATCCTATTAATAAGCCTTTTTTTGGTTTAATTTTTAAATTTAAATACTTAAAATATGTTTCTCCTCCTTCTTCAACATCATTTAAATAAATCATAGTTGTCCAAGTTCTCTGTCCCATCCATTCACAATAAGTTTTATATTCGTGATTAAAAGGTGAGAAAAAATCGTAATGTTCTTTATAGTATTCACCAACTTCATATTTTTGAGCCTGCATTGTTTCTCCAAGAAATGGTTTTAAATTCATTAATTTTGATATTTTTTGATCAATACTTAAATAAAATGGATCAGTAAAGTAATTTAAGTCTGAAGTTTTACTTGTACGATAATCATTTACTAGGCATGTATCATCTTTGTCTGCAACAGTTGAAGGTCTAAGAGTTCTTGATATCATTAAAATTAATTTATTACACTCATCATTAGATAAGAAATTTTCTTGTTTATACAGTTGAGTAAATGGATAATAAATTCTCTGAGCTTTTTTTGTTATATTATTTTTGTAAAAATCTTTATAATTTATTTTTTTTGGTTTATTTTTAAAAGAAGCTAAGATTTGTAATTTTTTTATTTGATCATTATTTAAATTGTAATTTTTTTTAAATTCTCTAACTACTTGAGTTTTACTTGCCCCACTAATTGAAGCTTCTGTAAAATACCTTATTAGATCCTCTATTTTCATTTTTAAGTTTTACTAGTCTTAGAATACAGTGAAACATAGGAATTTCAAATGACTACTATAGCTGTTAGTTTCATGATACTTTTTGGAAGCAGTTATGGAGTAAGTTCTATGCTATTAAAGAGAAACGTAAGAATCCATGACCCTAGCTACAGATCCCAAGAAACATTTGGAAGAGTTTATAAGATCGAGAGATCTGAAGAAGAGTGGTATTGATGACGATATTCCTGATATTCCAAACTTCACTGTAGATACTAGATCCTAAACACTGTATAGTGTTGCTCCTTAATTCACTGTTGGTAATATATGTATAAAGGTTTTAAATTATATGGATGTCAACCTCCCAGTAGATCAGGAATTTGCAATTCATGCTGCTGCAATCGCAATCCAAACTTTAGACCGAGTAGAGTTAGAAGAAGCATTTATTGAGCTTTTACATCAGAAAGCACTAGATCGGCAAATGTTTTATGGCATTATGAAAGATCACGGAATAGATGCAGACATCCAATTTCAGTTCTCTACTGAAGGTCAAATTTCTTAAAAACAATGGCTACAAGAAGAATTAACGGAACCCTTGACACATTTAGTGTTGATTCAGGATCAGAAATTACATACGTAGGTGGATCAACCACAGGCGATAAAAGTGATGATGTAAGAGGATTTGAAGTAAACCCAGGTGGAACAGGTAACATCATTGTAAATCTTGAAAAGACATCAGGTATTCGAAATGTTCAAATATTTCAAAAGGATGCATTTGATGGTAGTAGTTCTCCTGCTGGGTACCAAAGATTTTTTGATATAGAAAAGGCAGGTAGAGGAAAAGGAGCAGTAGGTATTGCAGTTACTAATGCTGGTAAAGATTATGTTGTTTTACTCACATATGATGGTTATTCTGAAGTAAGTTACAACGGCACTGTTGAAGTCCCCTAAGTATTCTTTCTTTTCAGAAAAAGGTTACAAATTAACAAAATCTTATACTATTGCGAGAACTTCTCTTGGATTAGGACAATATGCGTCTTATAAAGATTTCGGAGAAAAGTCTTGGAAGATTGGATATGGAAGTATAGAACTCAATGGTCATGCCCTTACAGCTAAAGATAAAGCTACACAAAAAGACATAGATAAACAATTTTTTTTAGATTTAAAAGAATTTTCAGAAAAATTAAAAGATTATGTCTTTGTCAATTTAAATATAAACAGAAGAGCAGCTCTTTTAAGTTTTGCTCACAGTATTGGAATTCAATCTTTTAAAAATTGTAAATTACTAGATCTAATAAATAGTTACTCTTCAAAAACTAAGGTTATAAAAGAATGGAGCCCATTTATTAATACGTATTGGATGAGTGGAGGTGATCTTATGGTTGCTAGAAGACGTGCCGAACTAGATATGTATTTTGCTGCAGATAAAGAAATACCAACCTTTTACCGTCATGAGTGTCACACTGAAGCTTGTTTATTAAATTTAGTAGAAACTTATAATGGATCTTCTAATCAAATAAAAGGAATTGAGTATTTAGAGAAAAAATTTAAAGAATTTGATCCATCTGGGGAAATTTTACGTCGGTTTTTTCGTTACTGGAACGAGAAGCCAAGTGGTCTAGGATCTCCGAAGCGAGCCAAGGTTGATCTCTAAGATAATCCAAAGCGTCAATCAACTCCATTTCAGGGGTATAGTTTTCGATTAAATCTTTATACTCCATCGTCATCCTCCTGTGGAATATTTTTTAAATGTGCAGGAGGAATACTCACATGTTTAAATCCTTCATGAAAAACTTGTGATAAATTTTTCATTTTTTCCTCATGCATTCCTATTTTAAGCAATACTAAATATCCAATCAAATCATTTACAACATCTTCATCTTCTGCAAGAAGTCCAGCACCTTGCATTATTCTGTTTAATTTATCATCAATTCTTACTAATAATTGTTCAACTGCTGATGATTTACTAAAAACTCTACAAGGTTCTAAAGCAGAATTTCCATATTTTCTATTTTTATATATTAAAAGTTCTTTTATATCATCACAAATAGCTGAGATTTTTAATTCTGATTCAGTCATATTAAGTACTAATAAAATAAATTAATGAGTTATACACAGTCTAAGCTTAGCCAAAATTATAAAGTTGACGAGCGATACAGGCAGTCTCGTGGTGGTTCAGACAATAACAGTGGTTTATCTTTTCTTAGAGGATTCACTAAAAATTTAAATTTTAGACCAGGAAGCAGTACAGATACAGACTTTCCACCTTCTATAGACAATAGTGATACTAGAAACATCAAGAATGTTATGAAAAAATCAAGTAATTACTTTTCCTAGGTGAGAAAATATATTTTCAAATCTATCTGTCTGATTAAATCCAAAACCTATTTCAGGTAAGTATATAAAATATCCCCAGTGAACAGGAGGAGATATCACGTACATTCCTTTGCCATGTATAAGATTAGACCTATCCGTTGGAAAACAGACAGGATAGTCCCACATTTCAGGGCATATTCGAAGCATTTCAGGATAGGTAGAAAAAAATAATGCTTCTTTGATATTTCTTAATTTCCATTCTCTTACTAATCTTCTAAACCATATGACACTTGGTGCTTTTGCTCCTACTCCAGCTTTTACACTCCACCTCCAAGTACCTCTTTCTTGTGAGAATGAGCATCTTCCCACTGTTGGAGGAAACAAGTAAACAGTACCAGTCCAAGGGTCATCTATATTTAGTCCATCTTCTTTAGGGGTATATATTTTTTTAGCTCGTAAAAATTCTACATTTGCACTATAGGTTGAACATGGATCTAGATCAATATCACCTAATAATGCGTCTATGTAAGGTAGATAATCACATGGAGTAAGCCAATCATCAGTTAAATCATTTATCTGTTTAGATAGATAAGGCTTATTGTTCACATCATTTTGAAACTTGCACCTTTGCTATCAATTTTGTAGTGTACTAGTGACATCTCCTTTGCATCCTGAATAATAAACAATGCCTCTTTGTCAGGATCAAGTTTTTCTGCTCTCACAATTGCTTGTTTCATAACGTCTGCTGCACCTTCCATATCATTCTTATTAAGATCATCAACAGCACAAATGAGGTTATCTACAGTCAGATAGAACATTGACTTCTTTTCATCCTCATGATCAGGTACATAAACCATCGCTCCAGGACCATCATTATGATAAAACTTGTAATAGTAATCGCACATATCTATACAAATTCTTTCTATTGTCAGTTTATAAAGCTTAGCTTCATCTTCTCCTGTAGTTTTTCCAATTAATTTGTTTAAAAGTTTAATTCTTCTATTTGTCATTTAGTTTTTACCTCTTCTACATTCTTACTATCTTTTAATTTTTTGTCAATTTTTACGAATTTAGCTAAACCTGATTTTCTTAGTGTCTCTAATAGTTTTGGTAAAGGTCTATATAAAACCACTGCTTTTTGCATATTTCCAATTTTTTTAATTAATTTACCATTTTCATCACGTAATTTAGCTAATTCACCCTGTCTGATTAAATATTCAGCGACACATCTATATCTTCTTTTTTCTGCAAGATTAATTTCAGGATACCTATCGCATATGGTGCTTGTTTTCATATCACTAAAAGTAATTCTTATCTGATCTGCTAGTGATAAACCTAATACTAAATCGGTTGTACTAGTTTCATAACCTGAAATTAGATCTAAATATCTTCTTAAATCTGCATTTGAAAAACTACCTGATGGAGGTATAAATATTTCTACTTGCTCTATTAAAGAAGAGCATAACTTTTTTCTAAAATTTTTTGTTGTTACTGAAGAAATGTCTAAATTTTTAAACCGATAACTTTGATATGTATTGTCAGGGTCTTTTAGAGGAGCATAATTAGTAGTATCTAGAATATCTAACCAATCCTCTGTTATTTCTACTGGCATTTGAGGATCATATTACATGTATCTTTTTAAAACATAGCTCACTTTTGAAAATCTTCCCAATCTTAGCTAATATCAATGAAGAAGAGATATTTTTTATCATGCGTCGCCCAATTACTTATGCTGAGTTGCTTTTACTTGCAATACTTATTCCCCTTGGATATATAGGAAGCGTTAATTTATACGAGTATGTTGAAGATAGAATTAACATAGAATGTATTTTTAAAAAGTAAAATGGGTGGCTCTAAACCATCAGCACCGACTGTAATAATGCCTGCTCAGACAAAACCTCAGCAGTTTCAAACAATAATACCTGAAAAAAGTTATAAGGATTTAGCTGAGAGCATGGGAAGAATCGAAACAGAAACAGGTAAGATTCAAGATCAAAGATATGACGAAGTAGGAACTCCTGCGGAAATAGGTGCTAGAGCAAAAGGAACAAATATGTTAGCAGCTGCAGCTTACTTATCTTCTCTACCGAAGGATGTACCCGACACAAGTTTTCAAACAACACCAAGACCTTTTGATATCACTGCAACTAAAAATGCATTTGGACAAAGAGTAGGACAAAAAATTCCAGCATCTACAGGTTCTTCTTCTGCTTCTGGAACAGCTGCTAAAAGTCAGCTAGATGCAGTCAAAGATGCAGCAAAGATGAATTTAGATAATGCTAAAAAAGAATATTTAGATGCAGTGAAACTTGCAAAGACTAAGGGTAGACCTAAACCAACTATTACTAAAGATCCTTCGTTTGCTAAGCAAGATCCAAAAGATTTCTTACCTAGACAATACAATCCAGATACTGGAAACATGGATATTGTTTAACTTATTGAACCGAAATCCAAATTAGATTCAATTCTATTTGCTACTAAACCAAAATTTATAGATTCATCAACTTGCTCTGCGACAAATCTCCAATCCAATACAGAAACATTTAAACTGATTGAATAATTAGTCTCTAAATATCTAATATCATTGGTGATTAAAAATAAATAATTACCTTTTTCTAATGTTGTTTTTGGATAATCAGTAATTAAAGAACCAGTATCATCATTTAAATAATCAATAGAACTTTCTTTATATACATACCCTTCGTCATTTATTGGTAATTCTTCTCTCCGTCCGTCTTCATGTATTCTATAGAAAGCTAAGAGAGTATTTCGATTGGTGTTTTCCTCATATGAGAACTGTGAAAAATTTTGAGTAAATTGAACGGATCTTGGGATACTTAATCTAATTTTATAAAAAGTTGTTTGTTTTCTAGTTAAACCGCCATGAGTATTTTTTATAATAAAAGACTTAAATATAGATGAAAAATCGCCCAAATCGATTGGATTATTTAAATTATCTCCTTGTTCTGCAGGTCTTGGATCAGATCCAAAATAAGACGTAGGTCCATAAGCTGTAGGACCTCCTCCACCTGTTGGGTAAGTTTCTACAAGTCCTAAATTAACAAAGCCTGTATTACTTGGTATGGTGGTTAGGAATCTGGACATTTTTGGCAGCTAGGTTTTTGTCTATTCTTGTAATACTCGAATATGTTGTCATGACTTAGTTTAATCGAGGTAATTTTTTTTGGTTCTTCGCAGTCTTTTAATTCCTTAATAGTAAGGTGTTTTGGATTACAGCAGAAAGACTCACATGAATTTTTACTAAATATTCTATATTTTCCTGTATATCCTCTACTCAACCAAAAAGCTACTCGTGGAGCCGATTGAGTTTTACCTGAATGAAAAGGAGATGGAAAGTATGCAGTAGATTCAGAATTATTCTTTCTAGTAGCTCCTTTCCAAACCCAACAAGAATCTTCATCTTTTACATCTACTTGTTCCCAAAATCTTTTTACTTGCCAATACCATCTAAAATCGAATTCTCTTACATCTACAATGCATCTTCCGCTTTTGATTTGTTTCATGCAATCAAGACACTCACCCATTATTCCAAAATTACCTATATGAGTTTTTGTATCTTTAATATGCCAAGGGCACTCTAATTGTTGATTCACGAGAAAATTTAATTTGTATTTTTTTGATTCTTCAGGAAAAGACAGAGATATTTTTTCACATATCTCTGAAAGATTATTCCAGATTTCTTTTTCATTGTAATCATTATTTCTANTATCAGCATCTTCATAAGTCTCATAAGAACAGATTCTACGCACTGAATGATATGGCAATCTATATGTCTTCGATAATTTTCTACTGCTAATACCCTTCTGACTTTCCTTTCTTAACTTACTTATTAAGAAGGTATCGATACTATTTTCGCTAATTGAGGCATTTTCATAAGCAACATCTTTTCTAGTTCCCCAATAATAATGAGCTGGATTGAGACAATAAGGAGACTGACAATAACCTTTTCTTACGATTATAGATTTTTCTGGAGTAGGTTCTCTGCCTGTTAAATGAAGAAGTAATTCTCTTGCATCTTTACCTTGATATTGAAGTTTATTTTTTTTACTCGTATTAAATCCTTCAAAAGCAGAATGTTTTATTTTTTTCATACACCAGCATTTTTCTTTTCCTAATATTTTTAATCCTGTTTTAAAGGCATTTACGAATTTAATTTGATCATAAGGGGTCAAAAGATTGTATAAAAAAGGATTTTCAGTTTGCATGCAAGTAGGGGGTATGGTGATTTTAAGTATAGAACCCTTTCATAGCAATGGCAATCGTTGAACACCCAAAACCCAATTTTTTTTGCCTATTTTAATTACTTCTAGGGAAAGTGAGGTTAGGTATGTGACTGTTAAATATTTTATATACACTCTCTTCCTATCCTCAACATACACGTAGCCGAGTAAAACACCCATTTTTTTTGTGAACTTGGGTGTTCATAGTAAACTTATTGCAAGACAATGGATTTAAAAGACAGTACAGATTAAATATGCACTAACCCTACCTACTATTTTATATATAAGAGCTCTAATTTCAAAAAATGCTGAGGTAGGGGTGGGTAATTGGTTGTACATTTTGAAAAAAAATAATATACAATCACTTCCTAACCCTAATAGTTTTGTGAATGTTAATATAAAGAAACAGTATGAATTAAAAAAAATGCCAGGATATCCAATGCAAGCTGGATTTGATCAATCAGGTTTATCTATGGATAATGACCTCGGTGATCCAAGAAGACAATCGCGATTACCTGGGGGATATGCAACTCAGGGTCAAGCAGTATCTGCACCTTATGCGGAAGCTAATATGAAAGCTGCCGAAAAGACTAATCCTATGAATGCAAAATCGCAAGAGACTCCTGTTGGAGATAGGGTTGATGAATTTTTAGGTAAGATGGGTCGTTAAAATGGGAGACAATGACTTCCCAGCAGTAATGGCAAATGGTGGAAAAAGTTTTGTAGATGGTTATATAAAACGTAAGAATTTGTATAGTCAATCGGGTTCAGATATTCCTGCTCTTTCAGTCGAACAAGACTTTGAACAAGAGCTAGGAAAACCAGCAATAGAAACAGTAAGAATTCGTAGATAAACAAAGCTTAAAATTAAATTATATATTAATCGGAGTAGATGTCACAAACAGAAGTACAGTTAATCAAAAATGGTGCAGTTGTTGATGCAGATATAAATGGAATGTCATCTTCTAAACTTTCAGGAGCATTACCAGCTATATCAGGAGCAGCCTTAACTAATCTTCCAGAAGGAGCAGGTAAAGCAAAGAATTTAATTATCAACGGCGATATGCAAATAGCCCAACGAAATGTGAGTGATCAAGTTTCTAATACGGCTGTTGGATATAAGACCGTAGACCGTTGGAGATTCCAAAAACATGGATCTCCTACTGCAGTATATAATATGAGTAAAGATACTGATCGTCCAGATGGTTTTTCAGCATCACTCAAATTAGCTACTGCAACAGCAGACGCAGCAATGGCTGCTGGTGATGCTACATATTTAGATTACCAAATTGAGTCGCAGGATCTTCAACAACTTGCATATGGCACATCAAGTGCAAAATCCATAACTTTAAGTTTTCATGTTAAAAGCACTGTAACTGGAACTTATGTTGTATGGATTTATTCAGAAGATCTTGGTAAAGCTTTACAAAAAACTTACACTATATCTGCACAAAATACTTGGGAAAAGAAAACTTTAACAATTCCAGGGGATACAGCCACAGCTCTTGGTAATGATGTCGATCAAGGTTTGATGATCAGATGGATATTAAGCACTGGTACAAATTATACAAGTGGGACTGCATATACTACTTGGAATACACTTGGTTTAAGTCCCATAGCAAATAGATACGTAGGTCATACTGCAAATGTGGCTGCAACAACTTCAGATAATTGGTCAATTGCAGGAGTCCAACTAGAATTAGGTGATGAGGCAACTGATTTTGAACACAGATCGGTTGCCGAACAGCTTTTTTTATGTCAAAGATATTTTAAAAAACAAGGCTATACATTATATGGTGGTCGTTATAGTTCAAGTTCTGGTTTTGTTTGGCATTATCATAATCCAGAAATGAGAGCTATACCTGCTTTTAACTTTACGGGAAGAGCAACGTCAGCTGGCTGGAATTATGCAAGTTATTCTGATAGTAAAGTTTTTCAAGTTCTTATGACCGCTACTTCACCTTATATTCAAGGTGGTACATGGGATGCGGAGATTTAAATTATGAATTATACTTACAAACTAGTTGCAAATACTACTCATCCTATAACTGGTAAAGAAGTAGTGAGCCAAGAAGTAATCAGAAAACCAGATGGTTGGCACATACCTTTTGATAAATACAACACTATGTACAAAGAGTATCTTGCTTGGTTAGCAGAAGGTAACACACCTGAAGCTGCAGACTGAGAGATTAGTCAATTTAAAATACTTATATAAAAGATATCTTTAAAGAATAATGCCATATGTAGGACCGCAGCCTAAACTTGGACGTAATAGGGAAGTAGATGATATCTCCAGTGGATTTAATGGTAGTGCAACTGCATTTACTCTCCAAGTAGGAGGTTCAAATGCTTCTCCAGGAACTGCTAATGATATTTATGTGAGTCTTGGAGGTGTAATACAGAATCCAAATAATGATTTTACAATAGCTGGCAGTACAATCACATTCACTACAGCACCAGCTAGTGGGTTAAGTTTTTTTGCAGTAATTCTTGGACAGAGTATAGATTCATCTGTTTCCACACCAGCTGATGGATCAGTAACAGGTATTAAATTATCCAATCCAGTAGATTTAGTAGATAACCAAAAAATTAGATTTGGAACTGGAAATGATCTTGAGATATTTCACAATGCTAATGATTCAATCATAAATGATACTGGACAAGGAGATTTAAAACTTCAATTAGGGGGAGTGACAAAATTTCAATTAGCAAGTGGAGGAGTTGCACTTACAGGAGGAGCTGCAGCAAACATAACAGCGTTATCAGATGGAGCAACAATAACAATAGACATGGCTACAGCCTGTCATCATTCAGTAACACTCGGTGGTAATAGAACATTCGCAGCACCAAGTAACCAAGTAGTAGGTCAGGCAGGTTCAATATTTATTACACAGGATGGATCAGGNTCTAGAACTGCAGCATTNAANTCAGCTTTTAAATTTGTAGGTGGAACAGCACCNACGNTAACGACAACTGCANTNGCNGTAGATCGGATNGATTACATTATTAAATCNTCTAACGTAATCCATTGTGCAGTTTCATTGGATGTTAAGTAAATGTCTTTTTATGATGCAATAAGAGTTGGATCTTCAGGAGATTCTGGAGGCTATGAAGTAGAGCGTAGTTTAAGATTTTATGATTTAGCTAGTAATTATTTACAAAATACTACTGGACGAACTGAAAATACTGGTGCTTACACTATATCTTTTTGGGTAAAATTAGGGACTTTAAGTTCAAATATTGTGCATATTTTCACAGGAATGTTACCTAATGGATTAAATTCTAGTTTTGCTGCTGTAGTTTACTACAACAATAAATTTTACTATTATCACTATTCTGGTGCTGACAATGATGCAGCACAAACAGATGGAGTTATTCGAGATCCAAGTGCTTGGTATCATGTTTTAGCCAGTAAACCTGTTGGCTCAGTGGGAACTTTATATTTAAATGGTGTTGCACAATCTAACCAAACTGGTAATGCCTCAAATGAAGTTGATATTTTCAGTGGAAGATTAACAGTCGGAGCAAATTATAATTCTAGTCAGGGGTTTTATAGATATTTTAATGGTTATATAGCAGAAATGAATGTAATAGATGGAACAGCGTTAACACCCTCAAGTTTTACGGAAACAAATTCTACTACAGGACAATTAAATCCTAAAAAATATACAGGTTCTTATGGATCTAGAGGTTTTTATCTAAATTTTTCAGATAATTCTGACACGACAGCTACGACGTTAGGCAAGGATTACTCAGGAAATGGTGAGAATTTCACAACTAATGGGTTTTCTGTAGCAGTTGGTAGTGCTGTAAATATTAAAAATAATGATTCTGTTTTAGATACTCCAACTAATAATTTTCCAGTTTTAAATCCTTTAAATTTCAATCCTTTTGGAGTATCAAATTATGTAGCATCTAGTCCAGTAAATGGAAATCTTGGATGGTTGACAAATACAACTTCTAATGTAAATTATGCCGAAAGTACTATGGTTTTTCCAAATACGGGTAAATGGTATTTAGAAGTTTATGTAAACAATTTAAATATAGGTAGTAGTGTTGGTTACACACAAATTACTGTGTATGGNGACACAGGAGGAAGTAGATATTTGTGGTGGGTATATTCTTCACCTTATTATCAAATAGCTACAAATAGTACAACTGAAACTATAGGTAGCATTTCAAATGGTGATATCATACAAGTTGCTTATGATTCCGACACTGGTAATGTTTGGTTTGGTAAAAATAATACTTGGTATTTAAGTGGTGATCCTGCAAATGGTACTGCAATGTCTCCAGCTACAACAGTTGCTAATGATTATGCAAAGTTGTATGTTGCAGGAAGATCAGGAAGTGCTCAAAATACTTTAAATGTAAATTTTGGACAACAAGGATTTCTTTATACTCCGCCAACAGGATTCAAAGCAATATCATCAAAAAATATACCCGACCCAACAATCCTTCTACCTAATAAACATTTTGATACTGTGCTTTACACAGGTGATGGTGGAACACGAACTATATCAGGTTTAAATTTTTCGCCAGATTGGGTTTGGATTAAAAATAGGTCAAATGCTTATCATCATGGGTTGTTTGATGCTGTAAGAGGTGCAAATAAAGTATTAAAGTCTAGTGCTACAAGTGCTGAAGGAACTTTCACACAACAATTAATGTCCTTTAATTCAAATGGGTTTAGTCTAGGAGATAATGGTGATGGTGGAAATTACGTTAATATTAATGGACATACTTATGTTGGATGGAACTGGAACGCAGGAGGATCAGCCAGTAAAACTTATAGAGTAGTAGTTGTTTCTGACTCTGGTAATAAATATAGATTTAGAAACTCGGCTAACTCGGCAACATTTGCTCAAAGTGCAGTAACTCTTGATCTAGAAGAAGGTGGTACTTATACCTTCGATGGATCTGATTCCACAATGGCTTCTCATCCAATAAAATTATCTACAACAGCTAATGGAACTCACGGAGGAGGATCTTCATACAATACAGGTGTCACTTATGAGTTAGATGGATCGACTGTCACGGAGTCAGCTTATGTATCAGGATATTCTTCTGCAACTAGTAGAAAATTAATAATTACTGTAGCTGCTTCTGCACCGCAGCTCTTCTACTATTGCCATGTACACAGTGGGATGGGGGGTGCAATAAATACAAACTCAACTCTTGGATCAAGTAATTTTGATGGATCAATACAAACAACTGTAAAAGCTAATACCACAGCAGGTTTTTCTATTGTCACTTACACAGGGAATGGAACAGGAGGAGCAACTATAGGACATGGATTGGGGGTTGCTCCTGATGTTTTAATTGTTAAAAATAGAGGGCCAGGTGCGAGAATTTGGCTTGTTTATCATAGTGCAAACACTTCAGAACCAGCGACAGAATATTTACAATTAGATGCCACGGCTGCAACAGCAGATGATAATAGTGCTTGGAATGATACCGCACCAACATCAACAGTATTTTCAGTTGGAACAAGTGCTTCATCAAATAATAATAGTGAAGGTCATGTTGCATACTGTTTCAGCGAAGTAGCAGGGTACAGTAAGTTTGGGTCATATACAGCCAACGGATCAACTGATGGTGCGTTTGTGTACACAGGCTTCAGACCAGCTTGGGTTTTGATAAAGCGTTCAGACTCAAGCGGTAACTGGTTTATTATAGATAACAAAAGAGATACATTTAATGAAGTTACAAAAGACTTAAAACCAAACACATCTGGTAGTGAAACAGATAATCCTAATTTTCTTGATTTCTTATCTAACGGTTTTAAATTAAGAACCGCTGGTGCTTCTGTTAATTCTGGAACAATGATTTATTTAGCATTTGCAGAATCCCCATTTAAAAACAATAGGGCAAGGTAAAATAAAAATATGGCATTTAAATTAAACGGAAATCCATTAGTAGTAGATGTGGCATTCACCCACAATGATATTCAGTATCCTGCTAATTGGTTAAGACTATCAACTGCAGAAGAAAAAACTGCGATAGGAATTACAGAAGTAGAAGATCCAAAAACATATGATCCAACCTTTTATTGGGAGGATGGTACTGCTAAGACTCTTGCAGATACAAATGTAAAAGATGAAAATGGTGAATTAGTAAAAGATGAGAATGGTAATCAAGTCATTAGCCGTGGTGTAAAATCTGTTTTGAAGCAAAAAGAAAAAGAAATGGCTGGTGGTTTATTAGCTAAATATGATTGGTATATTGTAAGAAAAGCAGAAAAATCTACTGCAATCCCTTCAGCAATTACAACTTATCGTGATGCCGTCAGGACAGCTTGTGATACTCGTGAAAAAGAAATTGATGCTTGTTCTGACACAGAAGCATTAATTACTTTATACAGTTTTAAAGATGGGACTCCAAATATGACACAATATCCAAAAGACCCAAATATTTGAAGAATTTTTAAAAAAAGATAGAATAAAAGTAAATATCAATATTTAATGCAGATATTAAAATTTTTTCTGTCTAGACCCTCTGTTTATACACTCCCTGGTACATGGGAAAAACAACCATTAATTAAACATGGAAATTATGCAGGACTACCACCAGAGGGTCAGATAATTGCTATCATCCTTATATTGTTGTTCCTAGTTACAGGCTATGGAATTTATATGGCTTTTGGACCACCTAATAAAAACTTAACCGATCCTTGGGATGAGCACGACGATTAAAAAAATTATAAAATTTATTACTATCCTTTCAGGAGTTGTCACTTTTTTTGAGTTTTTTACAATTTTTGCTTAAATTTTTATAATATTGTTTAGCATTTTCTGCTTGATTCTCTTTATTTCTACAGTGAGGGCAGTCACATTTATTTTCTAATGCCTCTCTTGCTTCTTGAAAAAATGGTAAATTTCTTAGTTGATATCGCTGCAAGTTTTCATAGGAATTTTAATTAAATTATACTTCTAAAAAACCATATAATCCTGCCAGTGTGCCTACAAGGACAAAAAATCCAAACTCAATAAGAGGATAATATGGACTGTAAAAAATCTTTTTATGCATAAACAAAAGCACTTAAATCAGTTGCTAAGTATGCAGCGATTATTAGTGTGAAAAATAGATAATTCATTAGGTTCCTTGATAAACAGGTGACATAACACCTCCTCCTTCATCGTCGTCGTCATCATCATTAGTACGTAATACTAAATCTAATAAAACGACAAATCCTATGGGATAAAAACACCATAGGATTGCCTGAAAGGGTGATATTTCGTTTATTTGTGATAACTCATGCATTAAAAAATGCCGAAGAACATATGTCCTGTGAGTAAATCAGACGTTGCTGCTGCAACTAAACCAAGCATTGCAAGCCTTCCATTAAGAGTTTCTGCAATAATTTTTTGTTGTTCTAGCTTTTTTTCTTTCATTAGAAAATGCCAGGAATAATTTGTCCAGTTGTGACGTATGCACCAACTGCTGCAACGAATCCAAGCATTGCTGCCCAGCCGTTAAATCTTTCTGCTTCAGGAGTCATGATAATAAAGGGGGTAATTTAAAAAATGCCAGGAATAATCTGACCAGTTGTTGTATAAGCACCTAATAAAGCTATGAAACCAAGCATTGCCCAACGTCCGTTAGCTTTTTCAGCCTCTAGTGGATAGCCTTGATAATTAGGATCAACCTGTGGTCTAGGCTCAATAGAGTAGATGTTTTGGCGACCGCCTGATTCTGTTACTGTTGTCATTAGGATTTTATAACTTCTTTATATTTTACACTTGTTACATTTTGTAACACAACTTTACATTACTTAATGTTTAATTATCAGTACTATAAATTTTTCTAATAACCCTTATGCAGAGTGTTTTTCAGGAAGTATAGTTTCTGAGTTTTTATATTTTTCGTCAGAGTTTCGAATTACTAATCCTTTAACAAAGGGTCTACCTTTCTTACTGAAGTTTTTAATTTCTTTCAATCCAAGTTGATTTTTACAACAATCTAATAAAAGAGATATAAATCTTTTTTGACCTACAGGTTTTGAACCAGTGTCTTCACAATAAGAACAATAACTAGCATATAAATGAAAGTTTGAATTACAATATCTTTCTTTTGATTCCTTAGCAGCTGGTATTTTTTTACCAACAGCAGCTACTGCATTTTCATCATAAACAACTTCAGATTGTAACCATTCAACTAAGTTATTACTTGTTAATAAAATACTATTTCTTACACTTTTTAAATGATGAACTTTTTCGTAAGTATCCAATAAATATTCACGCATATCTTTACTATCCATAGCTAATACCCAATTAACTAATCCTGGCAAATAACTCTTCCATAAGCCGTTTACTTCTCCGTTTTCAAGCTTTATCATNTCAACTGCCTGAGAATTTTTATNCCATAATGGTCTATTAAATTCAACAGTTAATCTTCTTCTAGTTAATCCTGATGTATTATCGGTTGTTTGAATTGGCTCATTAGCACAGACCATAACCATTCCTGTATAAACAAAAGGTTCTCCAACATTTTTATTTTTTTCTTCGAATCGTAAATTATCTCCACCAGTCAAAGCTTTAAATATTTGAGCAGATCCACCATATCTTTCAGAATCATTTATTAATGTAAGTCTCTTACCTTTTATAGAAGCTATTTCAAAACGACTTTGTTCTAATTG